>Ga0180219_1000034_pt1 | contig 259731 bp, 235 predicted proteins | sample eDN3rd30CBELigMG_FD_151338 | JGI IMG/M metagenome (GOLD analysis project Ga0180219, IMG submission 151338) | Enriched Miracle-Growth compost microbial communities from Emeryville, California, USA - eDNA 3rd pass 30_C BE-Lig MG (version 2)... ...
CAGCGTCTCGCACGCGATCCGAGCCTCAGGATCCTTGCTCAGAAACAGGTCCACAATCGCATCGCTGATCTGGTCCGATACCTTGTCCGGATGACCCTCCGAAACACTCTCCGACGTGAATAGATAGCTGCTGCGCATTGGAGACCTGACCTTTTCCTCTAGCGGCTCTGCATGGCCGCAGTTGATATAAAGAAATGTTTATGTGCGGGCCGCCTTTAGCGGCTGCGTCGACCCATGGCAACGGCGCTCGCCAACAGGAGGCAGGCGAGGCCGAGCGGGATGATATTGCCCCCTCGCGCGAACGGCGTCGGCGCCATGGCGGCCGGCAATCCGGCGGTGAAGGCGCCCGCATGATGATGTGCGATCGCGTCGATGATCCGGCCGCCCGGATCGATCAGGGCCGAGATGCCGGTCGGCGTCGAGCGGATGATCGGCAGGCCTTCCTCGATCGCCCGCAGCCGCGCCTGCGCCAGATGCTGCGGCGGGCCCCAGCTTCCGAACCAGGCGTCATTGGAGGGATTGAACAGGAAATCGGGCCGATGCGCCTTGTCGACGACCTGCCCTGAGAAGATGATCTCGTAGCAGATCTGCACCGCCATCGCGAGCGCGGGCCGCCCTTCGGTCGCCGGCAGCGACAGCGTGCGCGGTCCGGGGCCGGGCCAGAAGTCCGTGTCGCCCGGCACCAGCCGCGAGAGGCCGATGGCGCTCAGCAGCGGCCGCATCGGCAGATATTCGCCATAGGGCACCAGATGCGCCTTGTCATAGCGGCCCAGCAGATCGCCATGCGCGTCCAGCACCCACAGGCTGTTGTTCGCGCCCAGCAGGTCGCTGGTGTCGACCACGCCGCCCCGTTCGGGGAAATGGAACTTGTCGCCGCCCAGCATCAGCAGGTCGCCCGGCCCCAGCAGCGATGCGATCCGGCCCCGCCAGCGCGGCTCCATGTCGAGGATCGCGGGCACCGCCGCTTCCGGCCAGAAGATCAGCCGCGGTGCGCCGATCGCGGGACCGGTCAGCGCCGCCAGCCGCCGGAAGTTCAGCTGCTCCAGCGCCGTGTCATATTTCTCGTTCTGGTTGATGTTGGGCTGGACCACATGGACGGTCGCGACCGGCTGCCGGCGCGCGGCCTCGCCGATCCTGCCGGTCCGCACCCAGCCCAGCGCCGCGACGATCGCCAGCCCCGCCAGCAGCAGGCCGGCCGGTCGCCATTGCCGGTGCGCGAACCACCAGAGCGCGCCTGCCGTCAATATGGCGACCAGCCCCAGCCCATAGGTGCCGATGGCGATCGCAAGCTGGTCCACGCCCGTGCCCAGCCAGATCACGCCCAGCGGGTTCCATGCGAAGCCGGTGAACAGCGTCGCGCGCAGATATTCGGTCAGCACCCAGGCGCAACCGAGGAACAGGGCGAACGGGCGCGGTCGGCCATGACCCAGCGTCCAGCCGATCAGCGCCGCAACCGCCGGGAACAGCGCCAGATAGAAGGAGAGCAGGACCACCGCCAGATAGCCGAACCAGTGCGGCATCGCATCCTGGAAGGTGAAGGCATGGGCGATCCAGTTCAGCCCGATGACGAACTGCCCGAGCCCGAAGGCATAGCCGATCTTCGCGGCCGCCCGGCGATCGGCCGCGCCCCACAGCAGCTGGATGAACAGCGCCAGCGCCAGCAGCGCGAGCGGCCACAGCCCCAGCGGCGCGAACCCTGTCGCCGATACGGCCCCGCTGGCCAGCGCGGTCAGGCCCGGCCGCCGCATCATCGCGCGCATCGGGGCGCCCTCACCGATTGTCTGGATTTTCGCCACGCGCGCCCCTATCGCGCGCTTTGATGACAGTTGCAATTCATTGCACCTGCGCGTGTCCGGAGCCGAGCGTCATGAGACCTTTCCACATCGCCTTCCCGGTGCATGATCTTGCCGCCGCCCGCGCCTTCTATGGCGATCTCATGGGCTGCCCGGAGGGTCGCAGCAGCGATCACTGGATCGATTTCGATCTTTACGGCCACCAGATCGTCGCCCATCTCGACGCCGCCGGCGGGCCGCGCGACACGATCCGCAATCCGGTCGATGGCCATGACGTGCCCGTCCCGCATTTCGGCGTGATCCTCGATCGGGCGGATTGGGACGATCTGGCCGCGCGCCTGACCGCCGCAGGCACGCCTTTCGTGATCGCCCCCCATGTGCGCTTCGCGGGCGAAGTGGGCGAGCAGGCGACGATGTTCTTCCTCGATCCCAGCGGCAATGCGCTCGAATTCAAGAGCTTCGCCAGCGACGACATGATCTTCGCCAAATAGCGCGCGCGCTCAGCGGCTGACGATGTCCGCCATCGTCGCGCCGCTGCACTTGTCCCCGGCCGTTCCGGTGCCGCCGCTCAGCGCGCCCGCCGCCAGCACGCCGCCGACCAGCAGCACCGCGAACGCCGCCGTGATCCAGCCCAGATAGCGCTCCAGATAGACTTTGATCGGCGCGCCGAACTTCCAGAACAGCGCCCCCACCAGCACGAACTGCATGGCCCGCGACACGATGCTCGCCCACAGGAACGTGAACAGCGAGAGCCCGATGAACCCGGAAGTGATGGTGATGAGCTTGAAGGGAATGGGCGTCGCGCCCTTCACCAGGATGATCTCCGCGCCATAATCGCGCAGATAGCAGGCCGCCTTGGGGAAGCTCTCGGTCAGGCCCAGCGCCGCCAGCAGGCTCGCGCCCACCGTCTCGAACAGGAAATGGCCGATCGCATAGCCCAGCAGCCCGCCCGCCACCGATGCGATCGTGCAGACGATCCCGTAGCGCAGCGCCCGCTCCGGCCGCGCCAGGCACATCAGCCCCAGCAGCGGATGCGGCGGAATCGGGAAGAAGCTCGACTCCAGGAAGGAGAAGGCGACCAGCCACCATTCCGCATGGCGGTGCGCGGCCTTGGCCAGCGTCCATTGATAAAGGCTCTGCAGCATCGCGCGGGCCCTTAGCCGCTTTGGACGGACCGCGCCAGCACGCCGTGCCCCCGTCGCCAGCCTGCCGCGCTACGTCAGCCCGACCACCAGGCAGGCCGCAAACATCAGCAGGCCGGCGAAGCGATTGGAGCGGAACTTGACGAGGGGATCGGCGCCATCTTCCTTCAGCGTGCCGACCTGCCACAGGAACTGCCCGGCGACCGGCAGCAGCGCCGCCGGGGCGAGCCAGATCGGCGCGCTGAGCCAAAGCGCGCCGCCCCACAGCGCCACCGCCAGCGCGAAGCATAGGCCCACGCCGGCGCGCACATGCCGCCCCATGGCGAGCGCGCTCGATCCGATGCCGACCAGCGCGTCGTCCTCGCGGTCCTGCAGCGCATAGATGGTGTCATAGGCGATCACCCAGAAGAAGGCGCCGGCATAGAGCAGCAGCCCCGCGCCGTTCATCCCGCCGCTGATCTCCACCCAGGCGACCGGCGCGGACCAGGTGAACACCAGCCCCAGCCATGCCTGCGGCCACCCGGTGATGCGCTTCATGAACGGATAGGCCGCGACCAGCACGAGGCTGGCCAGTGCGACGATCTGCGCCTGCCAGCGCAACTGCAGCAGCACGATGAGGCCGATGAGGCACAGCGCGATCAGCCAGGCCCAGGCCGCCTTGAGCGAGACCGCCCCGCTGGCGATCGGCCGGCTCGCCGTGCGCGCCACCTGCGCATCCAGATCACGATCCACGATGTCGTTATAGACGCAGCCAGCCCCGCGCATCGCGATGCTGCCGAGCAGGAACCAGAACAGCATCGGCCAGCGCTCCGGCAAGCCGCCGGCGAGCGCGATCGCCCAGGCCCCCGGCCAGAACAGCAGCCACCAGCCGATCGGCCGGTCGAACCGCGCCAGCAGCGCATAGGGCCGCGCGACGCCCGGCAGCAGCCGCAACAGCCCGCGCGTCTCGGTATCGGGGACGAATGCCGCCCTGTCCATGTCGATCGCTTCCTCCGCCGCGCCAATGCGCCGACCATGGCGCTTGCTCGCCATACAGGCGATCGGTCCCGACAGGGAAGCCTCTCGATCCCGCCGGAAAAGGCCTGCGATCCGGGCGACTCGCCGGACCCGCCGGTCATGGGCGCGCGCCCGCGCCGCGCAAATCGCTCGCCATGGCCGGGCGCTCCATATTATGGCGGCCATCCAATCGACCGGGGAGATCGCCCAGCCATGCCCGCCACGCCCGCCTGGCCACCCAGATCCGCGCCGCGCCTCTTCGTCGAGGCCCCGCTCGGGCAAGATGTCGCCGTGCCGATCGACGGCAATGGCGCGCATTATCTCCTCTCGGTCATGCGCGTGCGCGAGGGTGACACGGTCCTGCTGTTCGATGGCCGGTCCGGCGAATGGGCGGCGAGCGCCGGGCAGGTGCGCAAGCGCGATCTGGTCCTGCGCTGCACGACACAGACGAAACCGCTCGAAACCGTGCCCGATTTCTGGCTCTGCGCCGCGCCGATCAGGAAGGGCCGCATCGATCTGATCGCCGAGAAGGCCTGCGAGCTGGGCGTCGCGCGGCTGGTTCCGGTCCGCACCGAGCGCAGCGTGGTCGACAAGGTCAATCTGGATCGCCTCCGCGCCCATCTGGTCGAGGCCGCCGAGCAATGCGGCCGCACCGCCCTGCCCGAGCTGGCGGAGATGGACATGCTCGCCGCGCTCCTCGCCGGCTGGCCGGCCGCGCGCGTACTGTTCTTCGCGGACGAGACCGGCGGCGCGCCGATGACACAGGTCTTCGCCGCCAATCCCGGGCCGGCCGCGCTGCTCGTCGGCCCGGAAGGCGGCTTCACGCCTGCCGAGCGCGCGCGCATCCGCGCCCTGCCGCAAGCGCGCGCCATCTCGCTCGGCCCGCGCATCCTGCGTGCGGAAACCGCCGCGATTGCGGCCAGCGCCGTCTGGATGGCCATGAACGGCGACTGGACGGGTAGCGAAACGAAATGAATTTGCCCGGACTGCGCAAAGGCCCTATGTGCCGCGCCCACCCGGGAGGAAGATGGACAGGTTATGAGCACACGCACGCAATCGGCTGGCGATGACCCGATCATCGAATCGCGCGATCAACTGATCGGCCTGTTCGAGGATGGCGAGAAGCCTGCCGACAGGTGGAAGATCGGCACCGAGCACGAGAAGTTCGTCTACCGGACCGCTGACCATCGCGCGCCTTCCTATGACGAGCCGGGCGGCATCCGCGATCTGCTCGCGGGCCTTGGCGATTATGGCTGGGAGCCGGTGGAAGAGGGCGGCAAGGTCATCGCGCTGGCCGGCGCGGACGGCACGATCAGCCTGGAACCGGCGGGCCAGCTCGAACTTTCCGGCGCCCCGCTCGACAATCTGCATGAGACCTGCGCCGAAACCGGCCGGCATCTCACGCAGGTGAAGGCGGTGGGCGACAGGCTCGGCCTCGGCTTCCTGGGCCTGGGCATGTGGCCGGACAAGACCCGCGCCGAACTGCCCGTCATGCCCAAGGGCCGCTATGCCATCATGCTGAGCCACATGCCGCGCGTCGGCACGATGGGGCTGGACATGATGCTGCGCACCTGCACCGTGCAGGTCAATCTCGACTATTCGTCCGAAGCGCGCATGGTGAAGATGTTCCGCGTCTCCCTCGCGCTCCAGCCGCTGGCGACCGCGCTGTTCGCCAACTCGCCCTTCACGGAAGGCAAGCCCAACGGCTATCTCTCCTATCGCAGCCACATCTGGTCGGACACCGATCCCCAGCGCACCGGCATGCTGCCCTTCGTGTTCGAGGATGGCTTCGGCTATGAGCGCTATGCCGATTATGCGCTCGACGTGCCGATGTATTTCGTCTTCCGTGACGGCAAATATATCGATGCCGCCGGCCAGAGCTTCCGCGATTTCCTGCAGGGCAAGCTGCCCGCGCTCCCCGGCGAGCGGCCGCATCTGAGCGACTGGTCGGATCATCTCTCCACTGCCTTCCCCGAAGTGCGCATGAAGAGCTTTCTGGAGATGCGCGGCGCCGATGGCGGCCCGTGGAACCGCATCTGCGCGCTGCCGGCGCTGTGGGTGGGCCTGCTCTACGACGACGGCGCGCTCGATGCCGCCTGGGATCTGGTCAAGGACTGGACCATGGACGCGCGCGAGACGCTGCGTGCCGAAGTGCCGCGCCTCGGCCTGGACGCGCCGATCGATGGCGGCGGCACCTTGCGTGACATTGCCGGCCAGGTGCTCGCCATCGCGCGCGGCGGCCTCACGGCCCGTGCCCGACTCAACAGCATCGGCGACAATGAGACCGGCTATCTCGCCGCGCTGGACGAGGTCGTCGCCAGCGGCCGCACGCCGGCCGAGCGCCTGCTCGAGCGCTATCACGGGGCATGGGGCGAGGATATCGCCCGTGTCTACGCCGAAGAAAGCTACTGAAGCGCCGGCCTAGCTGGCCGGCTCCGTTCTCCGGGCCGTTCCGCGCAGGCCGGGCAGGCGTGCGCACAGCCGCGCCAGCAGGCCGTGCCGCGCCATCCAGCCGGCATAGTCGCGATAGACCGGATCGGTGCCCAGATGCGCTTCCTCGGTGCGCGCGCGCCAATAATAGATGGCGCTCGTCAGCCCCAGCAGCAGCGTGTTGCGCACCGCCGTTTCGATGCTGCCGGTCGTCACCAGGAAAGGCAGCACCGAGCACCACCAGAAGGCGTTCTTGGCAAGATAGGCCGGGTGCTTGCTGATCCGGTAGGGCCCGTGCGTCAGGATACCGCGATGGGTGAGGTTCGAGAAGCGCAGGCCGAACGCCACCGTCGCCCAGGCATAGATGCCGGTCAGCGCCACCAGCAGGGCGCCCCATATCCACAGCAGCACGGGCTGCCCCGCCATCCAGACATCCCAGCCCTGCGTGTCCGTTTCATAATAGAGCGGCCCGCCCGGCCCCATCAGCACGAAGGGCGGATAGCAGATCAGCGCCGCGATCCAGCCGCCGAGCAGCGGGTTGGCGGTGCGGATATGCGCGTCGAGCGGCCGCATGGTCAGCACATAGCCGGCGGTCGCGAACGCCACGTCGACCACGAACATGAGCGTGATGAGAAAGCCGGCGAGACTGGCCGGATGGCTCCAGATGCCGTCCGCCTGCCAGCGCACCATGCCCGCGAAATTGCCCGGCACGATCGAGAGCATGAAGGCGAGGAAGAAGGCTTTCACGGCCCAGCTGCGCGCATGGTTGGCGATGGCGCCCTGTGCCGGCTCGCCCGCCTCCCGCCCGATCAGCCATTGGCCGAGCGCGTAGGCGCCGTCGCGCGGCTCCACCAGATAGCGGTCCAGCCAGAGCACATAGGGCACGGAGAGGATCACGAGGGCCGGCGCCGCGACGATCATCACCTGCATGGCATAGCGATAGTCGCCCTGCATGTACCAGCCGCCGGCCATGTAGAAGAGCGCGATCACACCCCATGTCACCCACAGGCCGGTCAGCTTGACGACCGCGCCGTCGATCACGGTGCGCAGCGGCCGTCCGCAGGCCCAGTCGATCCCCGTCTCCGGCCGCCGATGCACCTTGTCGACGAGAAGCGACCAGAGGATCATCGGGATGCCGCAGGCGAAGACGGCGGTGAGCCCGGCATGGGGGCCATCCATATGATAATGCCGCGCCACCGCGATCCAGATCGCCAGCCCGGCCAGCCCGGCCAGCCCCACGCCATGGCTCACCGCCGAAGGCGGGCAGGTCGGCGCGGCGGACATCTCGTCGATCATGCGCGCATCCTGAACGATATTGGTAAGCAAGCGATGAAGGCGCGCCCGTCCCCGCCCCGCATCGCCGCTATTGCCCCAATATGTTGATGGTGAACGCGATGATACCGAGGTTGAACAGAAACGCCGCGAGGCTGTGGAACAGGGCGATGCGCCGGATGCCGGGATCGGAGATCGCCACGTCGCTGGTCTGGAAGGTCATGCCCAGGGTGAAGGCGAAATAGGCGAAGTCCCAATAGTCCGGCTGGTCCTGCTCGGGGAAGGACAGCCCGCCCCTGTCGTCGCCGCCGTCCGCGCCGAGATAATAGAGGAAGGCATAGTGCAGCGTGTAGATGGCGTTGGAGAAGATCCAGGCCAGCACCAGCGTCGCGACGATGAGCCCCAGCATGGCCGAGGACGGCCCCTTGCCATAGCGCAGTTCGCTCGCCACGACGACGAGGATCACCAGCATGACGATGGCTGTCACCACCAGCATCACCGTGCGATTGGCGTCGTTCGAGCGCGCATGGGCGCGGATCTGGTCGGCGCCATGGGAAAAGAGCGGGATCAGGCTCAGCAGGAAGGCGAGCGCCGCCAGATCGAAACCGATCATCACGCCCATGGCCGGGTCGAGCAGGAAAGCCAGCGGCGCGATCGTCAGGATGGAAAGCAGGAACAGGCCGTAGCGCCAGGGCAGGAACAGGCTGTTGGCCGCTTTTTCGCTCATGCCCGTTTCATGCGCCCGTTTGTCAGGCGCGGCAAGATCGCCAAAATCCGTTGCGTCGCGCAACTTATCAACCCTATCATGAGGCGTCCCCCTCTCCTTACATCCGGAGTCGTCGCCATGCGCTATAACCAGCTCGGCCGTACCGGCCTGTCCGTGTCCGAACTCTGCCTCGGCACAATGACCTTCGGCGCCACCGAAGGTCGCTGGGCCGCCATGGGCCAGCTCGACCAGCCCACCGCCGATGCGATGGTGAAGACCGCCTTCGATGCCGGCATCAATTTCTACGATACCGCGAACGTCTATGCGGAAGGCACGTCTGAGGAGCGGCTCGGCCAGTCCATCCGCAATCTCGGCCTCGCCCGCGAGGATGTGGTGATCGCCACCAAGGTGCTCGGGCCGATGGGGCCGGGCATCAATGCGCGCGGCCTGTCGCGCGCGCATATCATGGACCAGATCAAGGCGAGCCTGCGCCGCCTGCAGACCGACCATATCGATCTATACCAGGTCCATGGCTTCGATCCGCTGACGCCGATCGAGGAGACCGTCCGCGCGCTCGACGATCTCGTCCGCCAGGGCCATGTCCGCTATGTCGGCGTCTCCAACTGGGCCGCCTGGCAGATCGTGAAGGCGCACGGCATTTCCCGCGCGGAGAATCTGGCGCGCTTCGAGAGCCTGCAGGCCTATTACACTGTCGCCGGGCGCGATCTGGAACGCGAGCTGGTGCCGATGATGCGCTCCGAGGGTGTCGGCCTGATGGTCTGGAGCCCGCTCGCCGGCGGCCTGCTCTCCGGCAAATATAGTCGCGAGGGCGAAGGCGAAGGGCGCCGCGCCGATTTCGATTTCCCGCCCGTGGACAAGGACCGGGCCTTCGGCATCATCGACGTCATCCGGCCCATGGCGCAGGCGCGCGGCGTCTCCGTCGCCCAGGTCGCGCTCGCCTGGCTGCTCCACCAGCGCGTCGTGACCAGCGTCATCGTCGGCGCACGGCGCATCGAGCAGCTCACGGACAATATCGCCGCCTGCGAGGTCGATCTGACCGGGGCGGAACTGGCCGCGCTCGACGAGGCGAGCCGGCTGGCGCCGGAATATCCCGGCTGGATGCTGGGGTTGCAGGGCGACTATCGGGCGATCCCCGGCGCCAGGCCCCCACGCTGGACGACCTGACCGCCACAGCCGGCCGGCTCAAGGTTCGAGATCGGCCTTGAGCTTGTCGAGCATCGCCACCGCGCGCGCCGCATGCGGGCCGATCCAGCGCTCATGGATGGCGTGGATCGGCAGCGGGTTGAGGTGATTCCAGCGCTCGCGCCCGCGCCGCGCGACCATCACCAGATCCGCCGCTTCCAGCACCTTGAGATGCTGCATCACCGTGCAGCGATCCAGCTCCGGGAAATGCGCGCACAGCGTGCCGGTGGTGAGCGGCTGGTCGCGCAGATCGTCGAGAATCTGCCGCCTGACCGTCGAGGCGAGGGCCTTGAACACCCGGTCATGCGCGTCGCTGATTGACATGATATAAATTTATAACATAATCTGCGGCGACTCAATGGAGAACCACCATGGATCTCAAATTCACGGTCTCGATCCGCATTGCCCGGCCCGTGCACGATGTTTTCGAGGCCGTTGCCGATCCCGCCCAGCTCTCGCGCTACTTCACCACCGGCGGCGCGCAGGGCCGGCTGGAGACGGGAGCGACGGTCATGTGGGATTTCCACGATTTTCCCGGCGCCTTTCCGGTCGAGGTGGTGGAGGTCGTGCCGGACGCGCGCATCGTGCTGCGCTGGGATGCCAATGAAGGCCCGCCCGCCGACGGGGAGCCCGTCGCCGCCGTCGATTACAGGACGCAGGTCGTCATGACCTTCGAGCCGCTGGAGGACGGGCGCACGCTGGTTTCGGTCAGTGAGGCAGGCTGGCGCGAGACACAGGCCGGCCTGGCCGGCTCCTATGGCAATTGCATGGGCTGGACCCAGATGATCTGCGCGCTCAAGGCGTGGCTGGAGCATGGCATCAATCTGCGCGAGGGGGCCTTTCGATAAAGGCGCATCTCATGGAACGGCCGAATGCCTTCGCGCGTTTCGGCCGGAAAGGAGATGATGATGAACGATGAGGTTCACAAGAACGCTCAGGACGCGCGAGCCGGCTCGACGCCGCATATCGCGCGCTATGTCCTCGGCATCTCGCTGTCCCTCGCGGTCGTCGCGATGGTGGTGCTGCTGCTCTGGGGCCAGACGGGCTCCTGACGATCCTTCGCCAGGGCGCCCGCACGCCGCCCTTCAGCCGTCGCGCCGCCCGAGCAGGCGCAGGCGCAGGGCGTTGAGCTTGATGAAGCCGGCCGCGTCGCGCTGGTCATAGGCGCCCGCGTCGTCCTCGAAGGTCACGACCTTCTCGCTGTAGAGCGAGTTGGCCGATTTGCGGCCGACGACCACGCAGCTTCCCTTGTAGAGCTTCAACCGCACGGTGCCCGCGACCTTCTGCTGGCTATGGTCGATCGCCGCCTGCAGCATCTCGCGCTCGGGTGAGAACCAGAAGCCGTTATAGACGAGCTCGGCATAGCGCGGCGCCAGCTCGTCCTTGAGATGGGCGGCGCCGCGATCGAGCGTCAGCTGCTCGATGCCGCGATGCGCCAGCGCATAGATGGTGCCGCCCGGCGTCTCGTACATGCCGCGCGACTTCATGCCCACGAAGCGGTTCTCGACCAGATCCAGCCGGCCGATGCCATGCTTGCGGCCAAGCTCGTTGAGCGCTTCCAGCAACGACGCCGGGCTCATCATGATGCCGTTCAGCGCGCTGCCGTCACCCTTCTCGAAGTCGACGGTGATATATTCCGGCGTGTCCGGCGCATCCTCCGGGTTGACGGTGCGCGAATAGACATAGTCCGGCACTTCTTCCCACGGGTCTTCCAGCACCTTGCCTTCGGACGAGGTGTGCAGCATGTTGGCGTCGGTCGAGAAAGGCGCCTCGCCGCGCTTGTCCCTGGGCACCTGTATCTGGTGCGCCTCGGCCCATTCGATGAGCTTGGTGCGGCTGGTGAGGTCCCATTCCCGCCAGGGGGCGATCACCTTGATGTCCGGCTGGAGCGCGTAATAGCCCAGCTCGAAGCGGACCTGGTCGTTGCCCTTGCCGGTCGCGCCGTGGGATACCGCATCGGCATTCACCTGTCGTGCGATCTCGATCTGCCGCTTGGCGATCAGCGGCCGCGCGATCGAGGTGCCGAGCAGATAGAGGCCTTCGTAAAGCGCATTGGCCCGCATCATCGGGAACACATAGTCGCGCACGAATTCCTCGCGCAGATCGTCGATGAAGATATGCTCTTCCTTGACGCCCGCCAGCCGCGCCTTCTGCCGTGCCGGCTCCAGCTCCTCGCCCTGGCCGAGATCGGCCGTGAACGTCACGACCTCGCAGCCATAATTGATCTGCAGCCACTTCAGGATCACGCTGGTGTCGAGGCCGCCCGAATAGGCGAGGACGACGCGGTTGATCTTGTCGGACATGAGGCGATGGCTTTCCACTATGATGGTGACGATATGGCCGGCCGACTATCAGCGCAGCCCCACCGGCGCAACCTCGCGTCGCGTCACTTCATGATGCCGAGCGCCGCTCAGCCCAGGGCGCGGTAGCGCGCCTCGGCCTGCGCCATATAATCGCGCGTGATCGGCAGCGTGTTGCGATCGCGGACATATTGCAGCTGGTAGATGGTCTGGCTGCCATAGAGGAAGCCGGACGCCGCCGCCGCCAGATAGAAGGTCCACATCCGGTAGAAGCGCGCATCGTAGAGCGCGACGATCTTGTCCTCCGACTCGACGACGCGCCGATACCAGTGCCGCAGCGTGTAATAATAATGCAGCCGCAGCACCTCGACATCGGTCAGCAGCAGGCTGTTGCGCTCGCTGCCGTGCATGATCTCGGAGAGCGCCGGCGCATAGCCGCCGGGGAAGATATATTTGCGGATGAACCCGTCCGTCGAGGATGGCCCGTCCAGCCGGCCGATCGTGTGCAGCAGCATCACGCCGTCGCGGGCCAGCAGATTGTGGCAGGTGCGGAAGAATGTCCGATATTGCCGCACACCCACATGCTCGAACATGCCGACCGAGACGATCCGGTCGAACGGCCCTTTCACGTCGCGATAGTCCATCAGCTCGAAGGTGACGCGATCGGCGACCCCGGCCTCCTGCGCGCGCCGGCGCGCGACCTTGAGCTGCTCCTCGGACAGCGTGACGCCCACCACGTCCACATCGGCCACGCGGTTGAGATACAGCGCCATGCCACCCCAGCCGCAGCCGATGTCCAGCACGCGCTGGCCGGGCCGCAGGTCGAGCTTGGCGGCGATATGCGCCTTCTTGTCGCGCTGCGCCTGCTCCAGGCTCACGGTCTCGGGATTGGTGAAATAGGCGCAGCTATATTGCCGGTCCGGATCGAGGAAGAGATCGTAGAGATCGTCCGAGAGATCATAATGATGCGCGACATTGGCCTTGGACCGGTCGCGCTTGTTGTAGCTGTCGTGCCAGTGCTTCAGCCGCTCGCCCATCTTCGCGAGCGTGCCCGGCTCCTCCAGCGACTTGCCGCTTTCCAGCGGCGCATTGCCCGAGACCAGCATGATGAGGTCCCAGATCGAGCCCTGCTCGATGAGCAGCCGCTCGTCCATGAAGGTTTCGGCCGCGCCGAGGGCGGGGTTGGTGACGATGGCGCGGGGTGCCGCCGCATCGGTGAAGCGGATCGAGACATCGGGAAAACCCGCGACCGGCTGACCGATCGTCTCGCTCGTGCCGTCCGCATAGCGAATGATCAAAGTGCCCCGGGTGACGATCCGCCGGAGCAGGCGTGACAATATGCTCATGGCGCCCGTCTATAACGTCGCCCGGGCGCAGGTCACGTGCTTTCGCGTCATATCCGCTCGGGCCGGCGGGAGGCGGGCGGCGCGATCAGATGCCCGCATACCATTCATATCCAGCGACATCCTCCCAGAACCCGCCCTTCCCGCCGCGCACGGCGGCAAGATCGGCCACGGCCTCGATCCGCGCGAGATATTTGGCATGTTTGTAGCCCAGGTGCCGCTCCACCCGCAGGCGCAGCGGCGCGCCGTTGCGCACCGGCAGCGGCGCATCGTTGAGGCTGTGGGCAAGGATGGTCTGCGGATGAAAAGCGTCGACCAGGTCGATGCTCTCATAATAATCCTGCCCCCCGCCCATATCGTCCATGCAGTGGAAGACCAGATAGCGCGCCCGGCTCGAGAGTCCCGCCGCCTCCAGCACGCGCCTGAGCGGCACGCCGCGCCAGCTGCCGATCGCGCTCCAGCCCTCCACGCAGTCGTGGCGCGTCGTCTGGGTCCGCTGCGGCATGGCGCGCAACTGCGCGAGGCTGAGCGAGAGCGGCCGCGCGACCAGCCCGTCGACGCGCAGGCGCCAGTCGGCGAACCCCGCCCGCCAGAGCGCCTTGTAGGCGGCGCTCCCGGGATTCATGGTGCCGTTGCCGCGGAAGATGGGGGAGCGCTGGTCCGGGCGGAATTCCCGTGCCAGCGCGTCCCGATCCTGCAGCGCGCGTTGCAGCCACCGGTGCATATTCTCCGCCGAGAACAGCGCGCGGCGGACGCGTTCGTCCCGGCCCAGCGCGTCGCAGCCGGCGAGACTGGTCGCAAGCCCGGCCACGAGCGCGCGGCGCGTGAGGCGCCCGGTCATGCGCCGTCCTCCCCGTCGCGCGGCGCGGGCAGGCGATACCAGCCCGTCACCATGGATCGCAGCTCGTTGATCGGACCGGCCAGCACCACCATGAGGATATGCACGACGAAGAAGCCGACCAGCAGCCACGCCGCGATGAAATGGATCGACCGGGCCGATTGGCGCCCGCCGAACAGATCGACCAGCCAGGGCCATGCCGCATCCATCCCCGGTGACATGGTGAGGCCGGTGAAGATCATCAGCGGCAGCAGGATGAAGATCACGCCGATATAGCTCGCCTTCTGCAGCACATTGTAGCGCAGCGCCGCGGGCCCGGTAGGCAAGCGCAGCCGGGCATGGTCGCGGATCGACCGGCCGATATGGCGGAGCGCCATCTCGCCACGCCGCAAGGCCAGGTTGCGCGCGATGTGCCGGTTGACGAGGCTCCACAGCATGAAGGCGAGCAGCGCGAAGGCGAAGATCAGCGCGACGCTCAGATGCCAGCGCCGCGACAAGGCGAGGTCATAGCTGCCCGGCAGGGTCCATAGTGATCCGAAGCGCGGCAGCGTCAGCCACGCGGTATCGAAATTGGCGCCATATTGCCCCCAATAGAGGCGCGGATGGGCATTGAAGATGCCGAGCCCGCTGGTGAACAGAGCATAGAGGCACAGCGCATTCGTCCAGTGCCACAGCCGCGTGGAGAGACGATGGCGCCTGACCATGTCGGGGGGCGTCGAGGGGCCTTCGCTCATCCCTTTCCTCGCGGCTGATCTGCGCCCTTTGCGCGGATGCCTTCAAAGGTTACGCCTTTCGCGCGAAAACCGCCAGCGCGGCCCGGTCGCCGCGCCGACCCTCCGGAGATCCATCCATGCCCGTGCGCGCCTTCCATTCCTATTCGCCGGCCGATGGCCATGGGCTCGCCCATGATCCGCTCAACGCCATGGTCGGCCCGCGCCCGATCGGCTGGATCAGCACAATCAGCGCCGCCGGCATCCGCAATCTGGCGCCCTACAGCTTCTTCAACCTGTTCAGCTATCGCCCGCCGATCATCGGCTTCTGCTCCATCGGCGAGAAGGACAGCCTGGCCAATGCCCGCGAGACCGGGGAGTTCGTCTGGAACCTCGCCACGCGCGATCTGGCGGACGCGATGAACGTCAGTTGCACCGCCGTGCGCGCGGATATCGACGAGTTCGCGCTCGCCGGGCTGGACGCCCTCGCCTCGGACCTTGTCGCGCCGTCGCGGGTGGCGCGCAGCCCGGTGCAGTTCGAATGCCGCGTCACCCAGATCGTCCATCTGGAGACGCTCTCCGGCGCGCCGGGCGAAAGCTGGCTGGTGCTGGGCGAGGCCGTGCGCATCCATATCGATCCCGCCTGCATCATCGCGGGCGTCTATGAGACCGCGGCCGCCCTTCCCATCCTGCGCGGCGGCGGGCCGGTGGATTATTTCGCGGTGACGGAAGACCGGCGCTTCGAGATGCGGCGCCCCCAACCGGAACCGGGCATGGCGCGCTGACCGACCAGCCCGCCCGCTCGGCTCACCTCGGCTCGTCCCATTGCCTTTCTTCCTCCCGACGCCGGCCATATTGCAGACATAATGTGGGACGAAATCGACCATCCGCTTCGGTGAAAGCCGTGCGGATACAGGGGGGTAACCGGATCGCTTCGCGACCGAACGCAAAGGAACGTCGTTACCAACGCCTGACTAGCACCAACATCAGCGACATCAGGAAGACGTTCCGTTCGTCGGGATGCCTGTGCTCCAATATTGAATGAGGATTTTATGAAAACTGCGATTTTCGCAGCGATTGCCGCTGCCTGTGTCACCGCTCCGGCCCTTGCCCAGGATGCGGAGACCTTCACCGGACCGCGCGCGGGCGTCACCATGGGCTATGATGATTTCCAGGATCATAGCGGCTTCGCCTATGGCGTGTCGGCCGGCTATGATCTGGCGGTCGCGCCCAGGATCACGGCCGGCGTCGAGGTCGGCCTGAGCGACGCCACCACGGGCGACGGCAATTTCGAGGCCAGCCGCGATCTCGCCGCGTCCGTGCGCCTGGGCTATGCGCTGCAGCCCAAGATCCTCGCCTTCACCAAGGTCGGCTATGCCTCCTCGCGCATCGAGACGGCGGGCATCGGCGCGGCCAAGGAAGGCGTGCGCTATGGCGGCGGGCTGGAATATTCGGTCACGCCCAGGACCTATATCTCGGCGGAATATGCCCGCACGGAATATGAGCAGAATATCGGCGGCCGCGACACCGGCCTGGTGAGCGTCGGCGTCCGCTTCTGACGCATGAACCGATGTGGAGGCGGCCGGCATCCGGTCGCCTCCGCGACGCCTTCAGCCGAGCGCCAGCTGCTTTTCCTCGGCCAGCCTGTCCAGCTCCGCGCGGCTCTTCTTCTCGCTCGCGGACTTGAGCTGCCCGCAGGCCGCCATGATGTCCCGCCCGCGCGGCGTGCGCACCGGCGCTGAAATCCCCGCCTCGAAGACGATGTCCGAGAAACGCCTGATCCGCTCGGGCGTCGAGCATTCATAGGACGCGCCCGGCCATGGATTGAACGGGATCAGGTTCACTTTCGCCGGCAACCGGTAGTGGCGGATCAGCCGCACCAGCTCGCGGGCATCCTCGTCGCTGTCATTCTTGTCGCGCAGCATCACATATTCGAAAGTGATGCGCCGGGCATTGTTGGCGCCGGGATAATCCGCGCAAGCCTGCAGCAGGTCCTCGATGCCATATTTGCGGTTGATGGGCACGATCTCGTCGCGCACATCCTTGGTCACGGCATGCAGCGAAACGGCGAGATTGACGCCGATCTCCGCGCCGGCCCGCGCCATCATCGGCACCACACCGCTGGTCGAGAGCGTGATGCGCCGCTTGGAGAGCGCGAGCCCGTCCCCGTCCATCACCACCTTGAGCGCGTCGCGCACATTGTCGAAATTATAGAGCGGCTCGCCCATGCCCATCATCACGATATTGGTGAGCAGGCGTCCGTCCGTGGTGTAGCGCGGGCTGTCGTCCTCATCCTCGTCGACATCGTCGAAGCCGGACATCGTGCCGCGCGGCCATTCGCCCAGCGCATCGCGCGCGAGCATGACCTGCCCGACGATCTCGCCCGGCGTCAGGTTGCGCACCAGCCGCATGGTGCCGGTGTGGCAGAAGCGGCAATTGAGCGTGCAGCCGACCTGGCTGGAGACGCACAGCGTGCCCCGGTCCGCATCCGGGATGAACACCATCTCATAATCCTGCCCGTCATCCGAGCGGAGCAGCCATTTGCGCGTGCCGTCCGAACTGACCTGCGCCTCGACCACATCGGGCCGGCCGACGATGAACCGCTCGGCCATCCAGCCGCGCATCGGCTTGGCGAGATCGGTCATCTTCTCGAAGTCCGTCTCGCCGCGATGGTAGAGCCAGTGGAAGAGCTGCTTGGCGCGCAGCCTGGCCTGTCGCTCGTCCAGCCCGGCCGTGGCCAGCTCCGCCTTGATCTGCGCGCGGGTGAGCCCCACGAGGTCGGCACGCCCATCGGCGCGCGGCGTGATGACGCGCGGCACGGGCACGGGATCGACATGGCCGGGAATCGGCATCAGGGGCGTGGCGGTTTCGGGCATCGCGCGCATATAGTCGCAACCGCGCCTTCACGCCAGAGGGCACCCGGCCGCGCGCGCCCGCATGGGCAGGGTGCGATCGGGGCTGCATGGCGATCAGGTCACGTCATGCCGGCATGACGATGGCCATCGCCTTTAAAATGTCGAACGGCATCAAGATGTTGCGGGGATCGCCCTGCACGAAATTGCGTCATATTGCGCCATATTGCCGAATTCCCGTCGAATTCACGCCGTTCGGCCGATCGGCAACTTGGAGTGATGATTTCAAGTGCATATCCCTCCCCACCACATCCGGCCCGGCACCTCTGTGCGTCAGGCATGAATAGGCGAGGGAGCAAAATGTCTTACCATCATTTCATCGATGCTGTCCGGAGCGCCGGCCTGTCCCGCAGGCTGCGGACAGTCGCCCTGCTTGGCTGCAGCGCGCTCGCGCTGGCTTCCTGCGGCGGGGAGAGCGAATCCGGAAACGGTCCGGTCACGCTGCCGACCCCGACGCCGACGGCCACCCCGTCCCCCACACCAACGCCGACCCCCACGGCAACCCCGACGCCCACGAGCAATGTCGCGACGTTCACCGAGGGCACGATCCCCGGCACCCAGACCATGGGCGCGATGATCCATGATCTGACGGCCACCAATCGCGGCCTGTACATGATCCATGGCGGCGATCTCACCAATGCGGATCGTGTCATCAAGCTGCACGGGGACCCCTCCTCCTCCAATGCCTGGACCGCGGTCACGCCGGATTCGACGGTCAGCGCCCGGCTGGATATCGCCCCGAGCAATATCTATTCGGAGGGCGATCGCGCCATATTCTTCTACTGGCGCTCGCAGATCCAGCTTCCGAACGGCGGCCCCGATGGCTGGGGCTCCTACACCGCCAATACGGGCGGCGTGTCGGTGACGATCAGGGAGCCGGAAGGCGTGGACCAGATCACTGCCGATCATGTGGCGGCCGGCGCCAACACCGGCATCGTGGCCAGTCGGCCCTGGATCGTGGACGGCAGCTTCCAGGTGCGGCAGGATGACGGCCAGTATACCGCCGAAAACTCCATCACCGATCGCTTTTCCACGGCCGCGCAACCCCCGCTACCCGGCGTCGTGACGGCGCTCATCGCGCATCGGTCCGATCCCGAACTCTATGTCGCGACGGGGAACAGGCTGTTCACCTATGATGCGAGCGCCATGGTCCATAACTGGACCTTCCCGGCGGACAATGCCGGCGACGCGATCTACGACCTGATCTGGAATGATAATGATCTCTACATCGGCTTCGGCAACAAGCTGTATGTCCTTCGCTCGGGCGCCACGACGATCACCTCGGTCGGCGCGCTGAACAGCGTCGCGTCCATTCCCGGCCGCTTCTGCATCCAGCGCGGCGAGGCGTTCCTCTCCTCGGGCGAGGCCATCAATCTGCAGACCGGGGCGCGGCGCGACTGGATCAGCCAGGGCACGCTCTCCACGGCTGCGGCCGCGACCGCGGCCAGCCTGCGGGCGAGCGCGGCAGGCGGCGTCTATTGCTCGCAGACAGGCTCGGTGATCTATTCCCTCAATCTGGAAGCGGGAAAATCGCCGACGATCCGGATGGTGACGCCGCTCGCCAGATAACAGGATCGGCAGGGCGGCTCCGGTGGGCCGCCCGCCCCTTCAGAGCTGGCGTTTGAGCAGATCGATCAACCGATCGACGTCGCCCTCATCCTGATAGAGGCCGAAGCCGATGCGGAGCACGTCGCCGCGCACGTCCACGATCGCGTCGGCCCGCTCCAGCGCGGCCTGCCAGCCCTGCGCGTGCGGATGGGCGAAGGCGAGGAAGCGCGCCTGCGGTCCGTCGCCCGGCGGATTCAGCAGGCGGGCGGCGGCGAGCGGCGTCTCGCCGATCCGCGCCAGCAGCCGGTCGCGCAGATGCGCCGTGCCGGCATTGACCGCGCGCGTATCGAGCCCCTGCGCCGCCAGCATGTCCCGCACCGCCACGAAGCGATACAGGCCCGAGGGATCGAAGGTCGCGCCCAGGAAGCGGCGCGCGTCCGCCGCATAGCCGATCTGCCCGGGCGGCGCGGCGAGATCCTCGAATTCGGCATACCAGCCAGTGACGCCGGGCCGGGGCCCATAGCCCGGCGGCGCGTGCAGGAACGCCACGCCCTCGCCCGCCATGGCATATTTATACCCGCCGGCGACATAGAAGATCCGGTCCGCGACCCGCGCCAGATCGGTCTCGATCGCCATGAAGCCATGATAGCCGTCGATCGCCACCCACGGCCCCTCCGGCCGCGCGACCGCCGCCAGCGCCTCCAGACCGGTGAAGACCTGCCCCGTGCCGAACATCACCTGGCTGAGCCAGATCAGGTCATGCTCGCCCGAGCAGGCGCGGGCGAGGAAGCGGTCGCTGAAATCCGCGCCGGCCACCGGCACCGTCTCGAGCCGGATCGTGCCGGCCTCCACCCAGCGCGCAGCCTGGCGGCGGAAGCTGTGGAACTCGCCGTCGCTCGCCAGCACGCGCAACGGACGGTGCGGATGCGCGGAGACGATGCGGACGAGGAAATCATGCGTGTTGCCGGCGAAGGCCACCGTGGCCGGATCGGGCAGATGCAGCTCGGCGGCGACATGGCGTTGCGCGGCCGGCCACATGGCGCCCATCACATGCGCCCATTTGCGATCGGCGAGGCGCGCGGCGTCGTTCCAGCAGGCAAGCTGCCCGTCATGCGACGCGTCCGGCCATATATGATGGGAATGCGCGGCGAAATGGAGCTGGCCGGGCGCGGCATCGAGCGCGCGGCGGAAAAGATGCTTGCGGGACGCCCCGCTGGCAGGCGGCGCGGCGCCCTGCGTCACAGGCTCGTCCTCAGCGACCACAGCTCCGGGAAGGCGCGCTTGGCGAGGGTGCTTTCCAGATAGGGCACGCCCGCCGTGCCGCCGGTGCCGCGCTTGCCGCCGATGATCCGGCTGACCGTGAGCACATGCTTGTGCCGCCAGGTGGCCAGGGCATCGTCTATGTCGACCAGCTTCTCGGCGAGCTGGTAGAGCGCCCACCAGCGGTGCGGATCGCGATACACCTCCAGCCAGGCCGCTTCCACGGCCGGCGAGGGCGCATAGGGCTGCGTCCAGTCGCGTTCCAGCACGGCGGCCGGCAGCGTGAAGCCGGCCCGGTGGAGCGCGCGATTGGCTTCATCCCACAGGCTCGGTTGCTCCAGCGCCCGCACCAGCGCGGCGCGCGCCTGCGGGCGGTCGGCATGATGATCCAGATGGCCGGCCTGCTTGACGCCGAGCAGGAACTCCATGGTGCGGAACTGGTCGGACTGGAAGCCAGAGCTGGTGCCGAGCACCGGACGGAAGGTCGTATAGTCGCTCGGCGTCATCGTCGCGAGCACATCCCAGGAGAGCGTCATCACCGCCTGGATCCGGCTCACCCGGGCGAGGCTCTTATAGGCTTCGGTCAAGGCATCGCGGCGCACCAGGCCGATCGCGAGCGCAAGCTCGGCAAGCGCCTGCTTGAGCCATAATTCCTTGGTCTGGTGGATGATGACGAACAGCAGCTCGTCATGCTCGTCGGAAACGGGATGCTGGGCGGCGAGAAGCTCGTCGAGCGCGAGATAGCGCGCATAGGTCATGTCGCTGGTCATGGCATGGGTGTGACTCATCCGTCATCGCCCCGCAAGCGCAGAGCCTATCCGACCCGCGCGCACCCCAGTGCCGCCGCGTCGATCGCTGTCGCCGCGCCGCGCAGATTGTAGCGATCGGTGAAGGCGCCGCCGGCCCGGCTCGTGCCGCTGACGCTCATGGTCCCGCCCGATCGCATGGCGGCGAGGATGGCCGCGTCCGCCTGGCGATCCTGCGCCCACACGTCCGCGCCGCCGCCGCGCAGGGTGAAGCGCCGGTCGCCGATCGTCAGCACCGCGCTGGCGCCATCCGGCAGGGGATGGCTGAGGCGGATGTTGATCTGGCCGCGCACGCCTTGCCGTGGCCAGTAGCCCACCGACGCGAAGGGCCGCCAGGGCGAATCCTTCCAGCCGCCGGCGACCGGCTGGCTGATCGCATAGCAGCGCCCCTCCTGCGCATCGCGGAAAGCACCCCAGCGCTGGAACACGCCGAGCACGTCGCGCGCGATCGCCTCGGCCGGAAGCAACAGCGCGGCCAGCAGCATGAGCGGCGCGGTATATCGCCGTTTCCCCCGTCCATGCGCGCTCCAGCCCATGGCGATGCTCAAAGCCCAAAGCGGCGGGCGAGGCAAGGGCGGTGCCGCGCGCGCCGCCTTTTTAGCCCTGATCTCTTGCCCCGAAGCGCTTTTTCGATAAGGAAAGACGTTCCAGCAGCGGACCCTCGGTCCGATTCCAGACAACCGGAACAAGAACGGAAAACAGCGGGATGAAGGCCACTATCGAACGCGCAACGCTGCTCCGCAGCCTGGGCCATGTCCAGTCCGTGGTCGAGCGGCGCAACACCATCCCGATTCTCTCCAACGTGCTGATCGATGCGAGCACGGACGGCACCATCCGGCTGATGGCGACCGATCTGGACCTGCAGATCGTGGAGAATATCCAGGCGCAGGTGGAAGCGCCCGGCGCGACCACCGTCTCCGCGCACACCCTGTTCGACATCGCCCGCAAGCTGCCCGAGGGCAGCCAGGTGCGGCTGGAGGCGGCCGACGGCAAGATGCTGGTGCAGGCCGGCCGGGCGCGGTTCAACCTGCAGACCCTGCCGCGCGACGATTTCCCGATCATCGCCGAGGGACCGCTGCCGACCAGCTTCGAGCTGCCCGCCGCGACGCTCGTGCAGATCATCGACAAGACGCGCTTCGCCATCTCCACCGAGGAGACGCGCTATTATCTGAACGGCATCTTCCTGCATGTGGCGGACGATCCCGCGCCGGTGCTGAAGGCCGCCGCGACCGACGGCCACCGCCTCGCCCGCGTGACGGTCGCCCGGCCGGATGGCGCGGAAGGCATGCCGGACATCATCGTGCCGCGCAAATGCATCGCCGAACTGCGCAAGCTGCTCGACGAGGTGGACGGCAGCGTCCATATCGATCTCTCGCCGAGCAAGATCCGTTTCAATCTGGGCAATGCCGTGCTCACCTCCAAGCTGATCGACGGCACTTTCCCGGACTATAGCCGCGTCATCCCGACCGGGAACGACAAGCTGCTGCGCATCGATCCGCGCAGCTTCATGGAAGGCGTGGACCGCGTGGCGACCATCGCCACCGAGAAGACCCGCGCGGTGAAGATGGCGCTGGAGAAGGACAAGATCACGCTCTCCGTCACCAGCCCGGAAAATGGCACCGCCGCCGAGGAAGTGCCCGGCGACTATGCCTCGGACGGGTTCGAGATCGGCTTCAACGCGCGCTATCTGCTCGACATTCTCGGCCAGATCGAGGGCGACGCGGTCGAGATCCATCTCGCCGACGCCGCCGCGCCGACCCTCATTCGCGAGAATGACAAGGCAGCCGCCCTCTATGTGCTGATGCCGATGCGGGTCTGACCTGCGGCCGGGGCGGTCGGGCCATTCCGGGGCCGGCCGGCTGGACCATGATGATCTGCGGTTTCGCCATCGTCGCTCCCGCTATGCGCCGACGCAAGATGGCAGTCGGTTTCGCCTGATCCGGCCACGGACATGGCATGCGCGCGCATCGGCCGACAGTGCCCGACACGCGCGCTGCTCATGTCACGCAGCTCAACGGCGACTGGCCTCGACCATCTCCTCCACGCGCACGAACTTCTCGCGCGGCGAACCCAGCCGCGCCCGCTCGATCTCGGCGCGATCGATCTTCTGCCAGTCGCGAAAAGTCACGATGTCGAGGCCGCGCGTGGCGATCAGCGCGTCCAGCCCTTCACGGCCCGGCTTGCCGGCCGGCGCCGGCTGGTCGGCGGCGATCTCCTCGGCGATCATGAAGCCGTCCGGCTTGTTGGTGCCGATCGTGCCGGTCGGCCCGCGCCGCGCCCAGCCCACGCAATAGAGGCCCGGCCCGATCCGGCCATTCTCGTTGCGGAAACGGCCGCGCGCCTCGTCATAGGGCACGTCCGGGATCGGCGAGGTGCGATAGCCGATGCAGCTTATGATGAGGTTGGCGGGCAGTTCATAGGTCTCGCCCGTGCCCTGCGCCGCGCCGTCCGGCCCCAGCCGGGTGCGCTCGACGAGCAGCCGCTGCGCGCGTGCCTCCCCTTCCACCGCGCGCGGCTGGCCGAAGAAATCGAACCGGATCGCGAGCGCCTTCTCCCCCGGCGTGCGCGCGAATCCGCGCAGCAGCGTCACGGCCTTGCGCAGGCCCGGCTCCAGAGCCGCATCGCTTGCCTCGGGCGGCAGGTCGGCCGGGTCGACATGCGCGGACGCCCTCGCCAGCGTGCCCAGCTCGCCCAGTTCCTTGGGCGTCATCGCGATCTGCTGCGGTCCGCGCCGGCCCAGCAGCGTGATCGATCGCGCCCGCGCGCCGACGAGCCGCTCCAGCGCATGGCCCACCACATCGCTGCCCGCGAACTCCGCTTCGCTCTTGGCGAGGATGCGCGCGCAATCGAGCGCGACATTGCCGTTGCCGATAATCACCACGTCGCTGCCGTCGATGGGCGGCTCCAGATCGGCGAAATCGGGGTGGCCGTTATACCAGCCGACAAAGGCGGCGCTGCCCACGACGCCCGGCAAGTCCGCGCCGGGAATGTCCAGCGGCCGGTCGGCAGGCGCGCCGGTCGCCAGGATGACCGCGTCGTAGAGCGTGGCGAGTTCCGCGACGCTCACGTCCCAGCCCACGGACAGCTTGCCCACGAAGCGGACATTGTCCGTCACCGCCACGGCCTCATAGCGGCGCGACACGGCCTTGATCGACTGGTGGTCGGGCGCCACGCCGGAACGGATCAGTCCGAAAGGGACCGGAAGCCGATCGAGGATGTCGATCATGACCTCCTCCCCGAACTGCTTCTGGCAGGCTTCCGCCGTATAATAGCCCGCCGGTCCGGACCCGATGATCGCGATGTGACGCATAGCCTCTCCCCGCGCGCCGAGCATGGCCGCGCGCACCAGCCTAGCCGCCTCGCCGGGGCATGCAAGCGGCAACCATCATCCGCAACGGATCGAAAAGCCTGCCTTTTCATCGCAGGCGGCTGAGCGCCGTAACGCTTCCTCAATAGGGCCCGTGCATAGGAGGCGGATGACTTTCGTTCGCCCCCACATCCGGGCCCGTTCCGATCATAATCGCCCGGATTGGCTGACCATGATCGGCGCGGCCGATGAACGCAACGGCCGCGCCATGGATTCGCTGGCGCGCTCGCTCCGGCTGATCGTCAATGGCTGGCCGGTGCTGGTCGTCGCGCGCTTCATCCTCATCGCGGCTTTCCTGAGGCCGACGCTCGGACCGGACATGCTGGCCCTGCCGGGCGTCCTCTTCGCGCTGGTCGGCCTGGTGCTGGGCGACGCGACGATGATCGTCGCGATGCGGACGGCGCTGCTCCGCACCCTGTCGCCCAACGCCATGCTGGGCGCGCAGATCCCCGTCGTGCTCGTCTCCAGCGCCTTCTCCACCCTGCTGGCCACCGCGACGCTGGGCGGCGGCAGCCATCTGCTCGCCGTCACCCTCGCCACCGCGCTGATCGCGATCAGCCTGTTCGGCCGCCGCCGCGCGCTGTCGATCAGCTATTGCGCCGGCGTGCTGCTGGGCGCCACGCTCGGCCCCGCCGACGCCAGCCTCATCCTGCCGATGCTGCTCTTCGTGGCCGCCAGCATGCTCATCATGGCGCTGGACTATCGCATCACGCGCAAGGCGTCCGACTTCGCCGCCACCGGATCGAGCCCCATGTCCGGCGATCTCGCCCGTGCGCTGCTCACGGATTTCGAGAAGTTCGGCCGCGGCTGGTTCTGGGAGACCGATCGCCTCGGCAACCTCACCTATGTGTCGGAGACGATGGCGCGGCAGATCGGCCGGCGCGGGCAGGATCTGGTCGGCCAGCCGCTCGGTTCGCTGATCGCGGCGCCGCGCGACTCGGAAAATGGCGACGGCCAGCGCAGCCTCGCCTTCCATCTCTCCGCCCGCACGGCCTTTTCGGAGATCCAGGTCATGGCGGCCGATGCCGCCGCCGAACGCTGGTGGTCGATCTCCGGCCAGCCTGTCGTCACGCCGTTCGGCCAGTATCAGGGCTTTCGCGGCAGCGGCTCGGACCTCACCGAGATGCGCCGCTCGCAGGCCGAGATCGCCCGGCTGGCCAATTTCGATTCGCTCACCGGCCTCGCCAACCGCATCCAGATGATGGCCACGCTGGAGCAGACGCTCGCCGGCCGGCACGGCATGCCGGGCGAGTGCGCGCTGTGCCTCATCGACCTCGACCGCTTCAAGGAAGTCAACGACACGATGGGCCACCCGGCCGGCGATGCGCTGCTCCGCCAGGTCGCGCAGCGACTGCTGCGGCTGGTCCAGTCGGGCGGCAAGGTCGGGCGGCTGGGCGGCGACGAATTCAAGATCGTGCTGCCCGGCCTGACCGAACCGCGCGACATCACCAAGCTCGCCCAGTCCATCATCCATGCCATCTCGCAGCCCTATTCCATCGACGGCAGCCAGATCGTCATCGGCGCCTCGATCGGCATCGCGCTCGCCCCTGCCGACGGCACCAATGCCGAGACGCTGATCCGCAATGCCGATCTGGCGCTCTATGCCGCCAAGGCCGAGGGGCGCGGCGTCTTCCGCTACTATGTGCCCGCCATGCATGCCGATGCGGAGGACCGCCGGCAGCTCGAGCAGGATCTGCGCCACGCCATCGTCACCGGCGGCCTGCACCTGGACTATCAGCCCGTGGTGAGCGCGAGCACCGAGCGCATCGCCGGGTTCGAGGCGCTGATCCGCTGGAACCATCCGGAGCGCGGCGCGATCTCGCCCTCGCTGTTCATCCCGATCGCGGAGGAGGCCGGGCTGATCGGCGTCATCGGCGAGTGGGTGATGCGCACGGCCTGCGCCGACGCGGCGAAATGGCCCGAGGGCACGCGCGTCGCCGTCAATGTCTCGCCGATCCAGTTCGCCCATCCCGGCCTGCCCTCGCTCATCATGAGCGCGCTCGCCAATGCGGGGCTATCGGCTAGCCGGCTGGAGCTGGAGATCACCGAGAATGTGTTCCTGGCGGACGGCGCGAATACGGACGACATGTTCGCCGCGCTCAAGAATATAGGCGTGCGGCTGGCGCTCGACGATTTCGGCACCGGCTATTCGGCGCTCGGCTATCTGAAGACCGCGCCGTTCGACAAGATCAAGATCGACCAGAGCTTCGTGCGCGGCGCGGCCATCAAGGGCAGCCGCAACGCCGCGATCGTCAAGTCGATCGTCAGCCTGGCCGAGGCGCTGGGCATGGACACCACGGCCGAGGGCGCCGAGACCATGGACGAGCTGGCGCTCATCCGCTCGCTGGGCTGCAGCCATGTGCAGGGCTATGTCTATGGCCGGCCCGTCGACGCCGCCACGACGCTCGATCTGCTTGCCGACCATGGCGGCTATGCGCAGGCGCATGGCCCCAAGGCGAGCCGCGAGCCGCGCATGGCCATGCTGCGCACCGTCATGCTGCGCCATGGCGGCCATGATTATCCCGCGCGCATCCGCAACATCTCGCGCATGGGCGCGATGGTCGATGGCGTGAGCGAAGTGCCGGCCGGCACGCTGTTCGAGGTGGAACTGACCAGGGACTATGTCGTGCAAGGCACCTGCCGCTGGTCGCAGGGCGACCGGATGGGCCTGGAATTCGCCGAAGCGGTCGAGATCGCACGCGTACGCGCCCCGCTCGAGAAGGAGCGCCTGCCGAGCGACGTGCCGGACTTCTACCGGGACAACTGGAAGGAGGCGGGCTGACCCGGCGCGGGGGCGGACCGCCGCCCGGCGCGATGGAAAATGCGCGTTCGGCCCGCTATGCTCGGACGACTGCTTTGCGAGGGCATCGTCCAACCATCCGGAGCTTTGCCATGGCCATCACCATCACCGCCTTTGAAAGCGCCCCCGATCGCGGCAGGGGGCTGGCGCGTGACATGCCGGTTCGCTGGGCGCTGGAGGAAGCGGGCCAGGCCTATGATGTGCGCCTCGTCTCATTCGCGCAGATGAAGCAGCCGGCGCATCGGGAGCGTCAGCCCTTCGGGCAGATCCCGACCTATGAAGAGGGCGATCTCGTCCTGTTCGAGTCCGGGGCGATCATCGTCCATATCGCGCAGCGCCATGCCGGCCTGCTGCCCGCCGACGCGGACGCCCGCGCGCGCGCGATCGCATGGATGTTCACCGCCATCGGCACGATGGAGCCGCCGATCGTCGAATATGGAATGGCCACGCTCCTGGAGCAGGACAGGAGCTGGTATCCTGAGCGCCTGCCCATCCTCGAGCAGCGCGTCCGGGTGCGGCTGAGCGACCTTTCCAGCCGGCTTGGCGAGGCCGACTGGCTCGATGATATATTCAGCGCCGGCGATCTGCTGATGGTGGCGGTGCTGCGCAGATTGGGCGCATCGGGCCTGTTGGCACATTATCCGAACCTTTCCGCCTATGTCGCCCGGGGCGAGGCGCGGCCCGCCTTCAAGCGCGCCTTCGCCGATCAGCTGGCGGTTTTCACCGGCCGCCCGCCAGCCGACCGACAGGTCCGTCCCGGCGCCTGACGGACGCCCTGCCGGCATCCGGCGCGCACCATATCGACAGGCGGCCGCCGCCCCGCTAACCATCGCTGCGTGATCGACCTGGAGACCATCGCCGTCATTCTCGGGCTGGCGAACATCCTGCTGGTCGTCCGCCGGAGCCTGTGGAACTATCCGTTCGGCATCGCGATGGTGTCGCTCTATTTCTTCATCTTCCTCGACGCCCGGCTCTACAGCGACGCGCTGTTGCAGATCTTCTTCCTGATCGTGCAGGTCTATGGCTGGTGGAACTGGGTGCGGGGGCGCGACGACCGGGGCGACGTGATCGTCCGCCATGCCGGCGCGCAGGCGATGCTGGGCTGGATCGGCGCCATCCTGCTCGGCACGGCGCTGTGGGGCTGGCTGATGCATCGCCATACCGACGCCGCCCTGCCCTGGTGGGACGCATCCATCGCCATGACCAGCATCGCCGCGCAGATATTGCTCTCGCGCCGGTTCATCGAGAACTGGCCGCTCTGGGTGGCGACGGACGCGATCGCCATCGGCGTCTATGCCGCCAAGGATCTCGACAAGACCGCCGCGCTCTACGGCGTGTTCCTGCTCATCGCCGCCTGGGGCTGGCGGGACTGGGTGCGCGTGGGCCGCGCGCAGCGGCCGGCCGACGCGACATCGTGACGCGCGGTTTCATCCTGGGCAAGTTCATGCCCCCGCATGAGGGTCATCGGCTGCTCTGCGAGGTGGCGCGGGCGCGCGTGGACCAGCTCACCATCCTCGTCTGCTCGCTGCCGGACGACCCCATCCCCGGCGCGCTGCGCCATGTCTGGATGCGCGAGCTGTTCCCGGACTGCCGGGTGCTGCATCATGATGCCGTCGTGCCGCAGGCGCCGGCGGATGATCCGGATTTCTGGCCGATCTGGCGCGGCATCGCGCAGGCCGCCCATCCCGAGCCGATCGACTATGTCTTCGCGTCCGAAGCCTATGGCGCGCAGCTCGCCGCCGTGCTGGGCGCGGTCTTCCATCCGGTCGATCCGGATCGGCTGATCGTGCCGGTGTCGGGCACCGCCGTGCGGGCCGACCCCTATGGCCACTGGCCGCTCCTGCCGCCGCCGGTGCGTGTCCATCATGCGCGGCGCATCTGCCTGCACGGGCCGGAGAGCGTCGGCAAGTCCGCGCTCGCCGGGCAACTCGCCGCGCATCTGCGCACGGTGCAGGTGCCCGAATTCGGCCGCACCTGGTGCGAGGCGCATGGCACGGACCTGACGATGGACGGCCTGCTCGTCATCGGCCGGACGCAGCACGCGATGGCGCAGGCGGCGGCGCGGCGCTGCAATGGCTGGCTGGTGCTGGATACCGATCCGCTGATGACCGCCGTCTGGGCGGACATGATGCTGGGCCGGCGCGATCCGTGGTTCGGCGCCTGGCAGGACATGGCCGACCTCTATCTGCTGCTCGACATCGACCTGCCGTTCATCGACGATGGGCTGCGCCTCTACGGCGCGGCGGATGCGCGCCGCCGCTTCTTCGCTCTCTGCCAGGCCGAACTCGAACGGCGCGGCGCGCGCTGGCGGCTGGTGCGCGGCGCGGGCCAGGCGCGGTTCGACAATGCCCTCGCCGCCATAAGGGACGTGTTCGGCACGCTGGCCGCGCCGTTCGACGCCTTCCCCCCGGCGCCGTCAGCTCCGCAATGAGAAAGGGCGGACCCGCGGACCCGCCCTTCTCGTCATCATCGCCGCGAAGCGCTCAGCGCGCCTCGGGCGCCGCCGCCGCCGCGTCGGCGGGCAGGCCGCCGAGCTGCTGCACCAGCTTGGTATAGGCATCGAGATAGGCGAGCACGATCACCTGGCCGATCTCGGTATTCTGGTAGCCGCCACCGCCGGCGCCGGCAAAGCCGCCCCACCAGCCCGCGCCGCCACCGCCGCCGAAGCCGACATCCGACTTGCGGGCATAGCCCTCGGTCAGCGCCTCTTCCTCGGTCGTGCGGGCGTTCACGATGGAAAGCGTGACGTTCGCTTCCTTCTTGCGCACCGAAATGCCGCCGGCGATCGCGCCGAAGGTGCCGCCCATCAGGCCGCCCAGCACGCCGCCCACGCCGCCGCCACCGCTGTTCCGGTTGGAGGAGACGATGTCAGGCTGGAGGAAATAGTCCGCCGCACGGACCTGGCCACGGCCCAGATTGCTGCCATCCTGCAGCTCGCCCTGGTCGGCCATGGCCCGCTCCATGGCGCGGTTCTGCATCGAGCGGCCGCGATTGACGAGCGTGAAGCAGCCGGACTGCTGCACGAACACGCGCAGGATCGCTTCCGGGCTGCCCAGACTCAGCTCGCGCCACCACTGACTATCCGGCTCGACAATGGCCACCGAGCCGAGATTGCGGGTGCAGCGCGGAATCTCCTGCGTGCCGCGCGCCTGCGCCTGCCGACCCGACGATCCACGCTCGGCCGCGACCACCGGCTGGCCGGCCATCGCGATCGCGCTGGCAGCCAGAACCAATTTCGTGAAACCTCCCATAACCCACCTCACTCCCATCATCATTCCCGGACCAAAGTCCCATCATCCCTGCGCGATGCTTAGCACAGCCGACAGTGCGCACAAGTTAACGCCCTGAGGCGGCAGGCATGTGTCATGCCGCGCGGCCCGCGTCTTGTATGGAATGGACCTTTCCCGAAGCCTCAGCGCGCCGACACGTTCGGATACTGGGCCAGACCGTCGCCCAGCACCGTCCTGAGCGGCTCCAGCCATGGCTCGAAGGCGCGCCAGCTCTCCAGCGCATCGGTGTAGAGCGGCTGGCGGACCTGGCTGGCGCTCGGCGTGCGCACGGCGCGGCCGCTCTCATGGAAGCGCAGGCAGGCCGGATCGAACGGCAGGCCCAGATGGTCGAGCAGCCGGCGCACCTCGCGCTCGGGCGCGGCGACCAGATCCTCATATAGGATGCGATGGACATGGCCGGGCAGCACGGCGTCCCAATGCGCCATCAGCTCCACATAGGCCCGGTAATAGCGGCCGATATCCTCCAGATCATGGGCGAAATCGAAGCCGCTGGGGAAATATTGCCGGAAGGCCGAGAAGCCGCAGGCGAGCGGATGCCGGCGCACGTCGATGATGCGGGCATTGGGCAGGATCGCGCGGATGAGGCCGACATGCTGGAAATTGGCCGGCCGCTTGTCGATGAAACAGGGCTTGTCCGTGCGGCGCTGGACGCGGCTCTCGGCGAGATAGGCACGACCGATGGCGGCCAGCGCATCGCCATCCAGCGCCGCCAGCGACTCGGGATAGCGCCCGCCCGGCATGTCGAGCCGCGCGACCGCGCGCGGCAGGTCGGGCAGTTCCATCGTGCCCTCGATGGCGGGATGCGCGTCCAGCATCTGCTCGATGAGCGTCGAGCCCGAGCGCGGCAGGCCGACCACGAAGATCGGGTCGGGCCCCGGATCGCCCTGCCCCGCCCGCGCCGCGAAAAAGGCCGGCGTGAACAGCGCTTGCGCGCGCGCGACCAGATCGGCCGTCCGCCCATGGTCATAAGGCTGGCGCGCCCGGCGCAGCGCATTGCCCGCGCGATACTGGGCGAAAGCCGCCTCCGCCTCGCCGCCATCCTCCAGCGCCTTGCCGAGCGCGAAGGACGCCATCATCCGGTCGCCCTCCGCCAGATCGGCCTTGCCGAGCAGGTCGCGCAGCGCCTGCACATCCTCGGGCGTGAAGCGGTTCGCCTTGATATTGGCGAGCGACCACCAGGCATAGCCATGCCCCGGCCGCAGCGAGAGGGCATGGCGATAGGCTTCGATCGCCTCCTGCGTGCGGCCGATCGTCTCCAGCAGGTCACCGAGCGAGATCCAGGCGCTCACGCCTTGCGGCGCCTGTGCGATGATGCCGCGCAGCATCTCGATGGCGCCGGCATGGTCGCCGTCCCGCTCCAGCTGGCTCGCCTTGAAGCTGCGATAGCCCAGATGCCCCGGCTGGCGCGCGAGCTGCGCATCCAGCGCGGCATGGGCCGCCTGCGAGGGCATGGCCATGAGCGCGCGGCGCGCCAGCTCCAACACCTCCTCCAGCCCCGGCACCAGCTCGATCATGCGCGCGAGCAGCGTGAAGGCGTGGCTGTGCTTGTCGCCATGCATGGCCAGCAGCGCCATCAGCCGCAGCGCGGGCACTTCGCCGGGCTCGGCCTTGAGGCGGGCGGCGAGCTGGGCATGGGCTTCGCCGGGCCGGCCGCTCTTCATCGCCTGCATGATGCGGCCGAAGGCGGGATCGCGATTCGCGGCCTGCAGCGCGCGCATATGCGCCGCCGCGCCTTCCTTGCGCTGCCCCGCGCGGTGGAGCGCATTGCCGAGCGCCGTCCAGGCCGCGACCGATTGCGGCGCGGCGCGTGTCGCCATGGCCAGCGCCTTGATCGCCTCGCCCGTCCGTCCGGCACGCAACTGCGCCCGTCCGGCGGCGATCAGCCGGTCGGCATTGGCGGGCGGGGCCGGCTGGAAGGGAGGTTGCGCCATGCTGGAATCCTGGCCGAAGGGATCGGCGGCGCCCGCCCGCTTGTCAAGCCGCGCAACCAACTGCGCCGTCCCTGCGCGGGCCACTTTGCCTTTGCTCTCGCCCCTGCTATCGGCGCGCGATGACCGATCTCGCCAATATCCGCAATTTCTCGATCATCGCCCATATCGACCATGGCAAGTCGACGCTCGCCGACCGCCTGATCCAGCGGACCGGCGGCCTCACCGACCGTGAGATGACCGCGCAGGTCCTCGACAATATGGACATCGAGAAGGAGCGCGGCATCACCATCAAGGCGCAGACCGTGCGCCTCGACTACAAGGCCAGCGACGGCCAGCTCTATGAGCTCAACCTCATGGACACGCCGGGGCATGTCGACTTCGCCTATGAGGTCAGCCGCAGCCTCGCCGCCTGCGAGGGCGCGCTGCTGGTGGTGGACGCCGCGCAGGGCGTGGAAGCGCAGACGCTGGCCAATGTCTACCAGAGCATCGAGCATGACCATGAGATCGTGCCGGTCATCAACAAGATCGACCTGCCCGCCGCCGAGCCCGAGAAGGTGAAGGCCGAGATCGAGGAAGTCATCGGCCTCGACGCGAGCAACGCCGTGCTGGCCTCCGCCAAGGCGGGCATCGGCATCGACGAGATACTCGAAGCCATCGTCCAGCGCATTCCCGCTCCCAAGGGCGACCGCAACGCCCCGCTCGAGGCGATGCTCGTCGATTCGTGGTATGATCCCTATCTGGGCGTCGTCATTCTCGTGCGCGTGGTCAACGGCCTGCTCAGGAAGGGCCAGCAGATCAAGTTCATGATCGGCGGCACCGAGCATCTGGTCGACCGCGTCGGCTGCTTCCGCCCCAAGATCGAGCAGCTGGGCGAACTCAGCGCCGGCGAGATCGGCTTCATCACCGCGCAGATCAAGGACATCACCGAGACGCGCGTGGGCGACACCATCACCACGGTGAAGAACGGCGCCGCCGCGCCGCTGCCGGGCTTCAAGGAAGTGCAGCCGGTGGTGTTCTGCGGGCTCTTCCCGGTGGACGCCAATGATTTCGAGAAGCTGCGTGATTCCATCGCCAAGCTGCGCCTCAACGACGCCTCGTTCAGCTTCGAGATGGAGACCAGCGCGGCGCTCGGCTTCGGCTTCCGCTGCGGGTTCCTGGGGCTGCTCCATCTGGAGATCATCCAGGAGCGGCTGACCCGCGAATATGATCTCGACCTCATCACGACCGCGCCGAGCGTGGTGTATGACATGCACATGAACGACGGGACGGTGAAGCATCTGCACAATCCCGCGGACATGCCGGACGCGAACCATATCGACTATATCGAGGAGCCGTGGATCGAGGCAGTGATCTATGTGCCCGACGACTATCTCGGCTCCATCCTCAAGCTGTGCCAGGACCGGCGCGGTATCCAGAAGAACCTCACCTATGTCGGCGGGCGCGCGCAGGTCACCTATGAACTGCCGCTCAACGAAGTGGTGTTCGACTTCTACGATCGCCTCAAGTCGATCAGCCGGGGCTATGCCAGCTTCGACTATCACCAGATCGGCACGCGCGAGGGCGATCTCGTCAAGATGAGCATCCTCGTCAACAACGAGCCGGTCGACGCGCTCAGCATGATCGTCCACCGCGTCGCCGCAGAGGCGCGCGGGCGCCACATGTGCGAGCGGCTGAAGGACCTGATCCCCCGCCACCTCTTCAAGATCCCGATCCAGGCGGCGATCGGCGGCAAGGTGATCGCCCGCGAGACCATCGCGGCGATGCGCAAGGACGTGACCGCCAAATGCTATGGCGGCGACATCACCCGCAAGAAGAAGCTGCTGGAGAAGCAGAAGGAAGGCAAGAAGCGGATGCGCGAATATGGCAGCGTGCAGATCCCGCAGGAGGCCTTCATCGCCGCGCTGCGCATGGGGGACGAGGGATGAGCGACGATCAGGACTATGTCTATGACGAGGCCTCCGGCGAGTGGGTTCCGGCCGCGGAACATGCCGCGAAGGCGCGCGCGGAGGAGACCGTCGAGGTGCGCGACGCGGTCGGCAACCTGCTGGCCGATGGCGACCAGGTGACGCTCATCAAGGACCTGACCGTCAAGGGCGCAGGCCAGACGCTCAAGCGCGGCACGCTCATCAAGTCGATCCGGCTGACCGGCGATCCGCAGGAGATCGACTGCCGCTACGAGGGCATCAAGGGCCTGGTGCTGCGCGCGGAGTTCGTCCGCAAGCGCTGATCGCGACCGTCGCGCGCCGACCATCGCGCGCAATCTGTCGCTCGACTTTCACGCGGATCGTGTCAGATAGATGCGTTGCCCGGCGACGGGCACTATCTCCACGCGTCGGCGGGGGCAGGCTGACCGACGCAACATATTGATTTCTGCCAATTTAGGGTCGAAATGGCGCTGGGCTTTTGGCCAGCCGATGCAATGCCGGCGACGGAAGGGGAATGACCTTGAAAGATATCAAATCCTGGAAATTTGGCGCACTGATCGCGCTGGCGTGCAGCGTGGCGCCCGCGCCGCTGCTGGCGCAGACGACCTCCCTCACCGCGCCGGGCGCCGTGGTCCGCCCTGCCTCGAACGACGATTTCGCGCTCGTCGACGTCGCGACCGACGGCAAGTCCCCGATCCAGATCGACGTGATCGCGCTCGACGGGACGGACCCGATCGTCAAGCTGCTCTCGGCGCGCAATCACGAGACCGTGCTGGCCGACAATGATGATGGCGGCGGCTCGCTCAATGCGCGGCTGATGTTCGATCCCGGCGCGACGCCGGCCGCTCTCGACGCCAACGGGCATATCACACTGCGGATCGACGAATACAGCCTGGAGGGCCGCGTCGGCAAATATGCGATCATCGCGAGCACGCTGGAGAGGCTGACGCCGGAGAAGACGCTGTCCTTCGGCAGCACCGAGCGCGTGACCTTCGACCGGGGCGGCGCGTCGCATCTCTATGCCTTCAACGCGGCCGAGGGTGATCTCATCGAGCTTCGCCTCAACGCGGTCGCGCCGGGGCAGGGTGACGATGAGGGCGGCAGCTCGGTCGATCCCGTGCTCAAAGTCTATGCTTCGCCGTTCCCGTCGACCGATCCCATCCAGTCCAATGACGACGGTCCGGAAGGCGGCCTCGATTCGCTGCTCCGCTTCGCCGTGCCGGCCACCGGCACCTATTATGTCTCGGCCGAGAATCTGAACAGCGACGCCGGCTATGCGGACCTCAGCCTCAAGAAGGCCGCGCCGCCCCCGCCGCCGCCGGCCCCCACGCGCCTGACCCCGGCTCAGCTGGGCCGCGGCCTGTGCGGCGAGATCACGGCCGATGCGCCGATGGCCAACTGGTTCGACACCGATCAGCATTATGCGCTCTACAGCCTCTCCGGGCGGCGCAGCGATGCCATCACGCTGCGTAAGAGCGGCGATGTGGACGTGCAGGTGGGTTATCTGACGCCCATGGGCTTCGCGCATGTCGACGATGAATGGACCACCGGCGACGACGGCAACGCCCAGACGCTGCGGCTCAAATGGGAGAAGGATGGCGATCTGCATATCCGCGTGAGCGCGGCGGCGGGCACTCATTATGGCCTGGGTTCGGGCGGCGCGGATCAGCTCGCGCGCTGCCAATAGGGGACTGCGGTCCCTCCCGGCCCAACGAACAAGGGCGGCGCGCGGTCTCGGGGCTGTCGCGCCGCCTTTTTTTTTGCGCCGTCCCGCCATGGGACGGGCGTTAACCTTGAATCAAGGTTAACGGAAATTGACGATTTCCGCTCGAAATCCAATGGCTCTGTGACCGCGAAGGGGGATCGCGAACAGGATCATCTTCGAGTTGGGAGCATCATCGTGAAAAAATTCGCCGTCCTTCTTGCAGGCGCCGCAGCCCTTGCCGGCGCCACCGCGCCTGCCCATGCCAATTTCGTGGCCGTCAACGACACGGTCGGCGCCAATGCGGTCGATTACATCGCGTTCAACTATACGGGCGGCGCGATCTCGATCTTCACCATCGGCAATCTCTTCGGCCCGAATACCCCGCTGCTCGATCCGATGATCCGCCTGTTCGCCGACAATGGATCGCCCGTCGGCGCCCTGACCGGCTCGCTTCTGGGCACGTCCGATGACGTCATCGGCGCCAATCCGCTGCTCAACTTCGGCTCGCTGGCGGCCGGCAACTATATCCTCGCGGTCGGCGCGTTCGACCTCACCGAGGTGGAGGCGCGTTCCGGCGTCGCGTCGTCGCCGTTCACGAACCAGGATTATCTGACGACCTTCACCGCGTTCGGCACCGTCACGCTGGGTGCGAGCCCGGCCGTGCCCGAGCCGGCGAGCTGGGCGCTGATGATCGGCGGTTTCGCGCTGGCCGGCGTCGCCATGCGCCGCAGCACCGGGCGCGTCGCCTTTTCCTGAACGACCACACGTCCGGGTGGACGCTGGAGGCGGTGGGCGATGCGCCCGCCGCCTCTTTCATATGCTCAGCCCAGTGCGGCCAGGATGCCGGCGATGGTCGCCGCCGTGGCGACCAATGCGGCGGTGAGGCCGAATTCCACGGCCTTCGCGCCGCGGTCGCTCTCGAAGATCGGAGCGAGGAAGGTGGGTTTCCTGGACATCGCATCATGGCCATAGCATCGATGGTCTGACCGATTGCTGAACGCCCGGCCCTCCCCGCGCGACGCATTGACCGGCGCCGCCGACGCGCCGACAATGCGCGCGACACAAGAGGATGGGAGAGGCCGATGGCGATCAAGGTGCCGCTGGAGGATCGGGTCGAGATCGAGGAGCTGATGGCGCGCTATGCCTGGGCGCTCGATACCGGCGATTTCGAGGGCTATGCGGCCTGCTTCTGCGCGGATGGCTGGCTGGAACATTGGCCGCAGGGCCGCTGCCACGGCCGCGAGGGGCTGAAGCGCGCGACCGATTCGCTCTGGTATGACACGCCCGATCATTATCTCGGCCGCCAGCACCGGATGAGCCAGGTCCTCATGACGCCGGAAGGCGCGGACGGCGTGCGCATCAAATGCTTCTGGTCGATCCTCCAGCATGATGTCGTCACGTTCGAAAACCGCGTGTTCGGCATGGGCACATGGGATACGCTGGCGGTGAAGGAAGCGGATGGCGAATGGCGCTTCCGCAGCGTCTCGGTCGATCTGTGGATCAACGGCCAGGTGCCGTGGCAGGGCGAGAAGCGCGCCTGGGGCACGCAGCGGGCGGACAGCGTCGCCTGATCCACGCATGAAGGGGGAATGACATGGGTTTGTGGATTGCCATCGGCGTCGCGGTCGTCGCCCTGCTCTATCTCGTCACGGTCTATAACCGGCTGGTGCGGCTGCGCGCGCTGGTGCGCGAGGCGTGGAGCGGCATCACCGTCCAGTTGCGCCGCCGCGCCGATCTGGTGCCCAATCTGGTCGCCACGGTGGAAGGCTATGCGACGCATGAGCGCGAGGTGCTGGACCAGGTGACGGCGCACCGCACCGATGCGGTGGCGGCGAAGGGCGTCGATGCCACGGCCAAAGCGGATGCCGCGTTCACCGGCATGATCGGCAAGCTGATCGCCGTCGCGGAGGCCTATCCCGATCTCAAGGCGGACGCGAATTTCCGCCAGTTGCAGGACGAGCTTTCCGACATTGAGGAGCAGCTCGCCGGCGCGCGGCGCTATTATAACGCCACGGTGCGCGACCTGAACACGCAGGTCCAGTCCTTCCCGGACATACTCGTCGCGGGCCCCATGGGCTTCAAGGCCGAGGAACCCTATGCGGACGATGTGGCGGCGCTGCAGACCGCACCGCAAGTGCGCTTCGGCACGCCCAAGGGCTGACGCCATGCGCGCGATGCTGCGCCTCCTGCTCGCCATGCTGCTGCTCGCGCCGGTCGCGGCGGGCGCGCAGGACATGCCCCGCGAACGCATCCTGAGCTTCGTCAGCGATGTCCATATCGCCCGCAACGGCGATCTCGACGTGACCGAGACGATCCGCGTCCTCGCGCTCGGGCAGGAGATCAGGCGCGGCATCCAGCGCGATTTCCCGACCCGCTATTCGACCGCGCTCGGCCAGCGCGTGAGCGTGGGGTTCACCATCCTCTCCGTCCAGCGCGACGGGCAGGACGAGCACCATGCGCTGCTCGACCTCTCCAACGGCGTGCGCGTGCGCATCGGCCAGGCCGATGTGATGCTGCCGCCGGGCGAGCATGTCTATGCGATCCGCTACCGCACGACGCGCCAGATCCATTATGGCGGCGACAGCGACGAGCTGTACTGGAACGCGACCGGCACCGGCTGGACCTTCCCCATCGATGTGGCCGAGGCGCGGATCACCCTGCCTTCGCCCGCACCCTTCGGTGCCCGCGCGGTCTATACCGGGCCGCAGGGCGCCACGCTGCATGATGCCGAGGTGATCGCCGAGCGCCCCGGCTATATCGCGTTCCGCACCACCCGGCCGCTCGGGCCTGCGGAAGGCCTCACCGTCGCGGCGGCCTTCCCCAAGGGCGTGCTGGAGGCGCCGGACGGCGGACGCCGGCTGGGCTGGTGGCTGCAGGACTGGGCGGCGCTCGCCACCGCCATCGCCGCCTTTGTCGGGCTCATCGCCTATTATGTCCGCGCCTGGCTCAAGGCCGGCCGCAATCCGCGCCCCGGCACGGTGGTGCCGCTGTTCACGCCGCCGGACGATCTCGATCCCGCCGCCTGCCGCTACATCGCCCGCATGGCGTTCGACGATCGCGCCTTCACCGCCGCCATCGTCGATCTGGGCGTGCGCGGCCGGCTGCACATCGATCAGGCGGATGGCGGCTGGTTCAGCAAGGGCACCACCACGCTGAGCCGCACCGAGGGCGAGGCGCGCAAGGCCCCGCCCGCGCCCGAGGCGGCAATGCGCGACGCCCTGTTCGCGGAGGGCGAGAGCATCGCCCTCAAGCAGGCCAACCACAAGCGGCTGCAGGCCGCGCGCACCGCGCTCCAGACCGGCCTTCAGAGCGCCTATGAAGGCACGATGTTCCGCACCAACAGCGGCTGGGCGATCGCGGGCGTGTTCGCCATGATCCTCGCCATCATGCTGATCGCCATGGTCGGCATATTGACCAATCCGGGCGGGACGATACCGGGCCAGATCTGGATCGCGCTCGCGATGCCCGCGCTGCTCCTGCTGGCCTGGGGATTGTGGACGCTGGCGCGCCCGCGCAAGGGCTGCCTGGGCGCGCTGATCTGGGGCTTCTTCGGCCTCGCCCTGCTCGGGGCGGCCGTGGCCGGCTTCGTCACCTTCGTCGCGGCGATCGACAATGGCATCTATGCCGTGTTCCTGCCCCTCGCGCTGCTCCCGCTCGTCGTCAGCGCCTTCTGGTGGATCTATGCGCCCACGCGCGAGGGCCGCGCTGTCATGGACCGGATCGCCGGGTTCAGACATTATCTCGGCATTGCCGAGGAGGATCGGCTGGAGGCGCTCCATCCGCCCGAAAAGACGCCCGAGCTGTTCGAGCGCTATTTGCCCTATGCCATCGCGCTGGATGTCGAGAATCGCTGGGCCGCCCGGTTCGCGCGGGTGCTCGCGGCCGCGGCCGCCGCCGGCGGCACGGCGCAGGGCCTCGCCTGGTATAGCGGCCGCGGCAATATGTGGGACGATGCGGGCGGCTTCGCGCGCGATGTCGGGTCCGCCCTCGCCAGCACGGTGTCCTCCGCATCCGCCACCCCGGGCAGCAGCAGCGGTTCCTCGGGCGGCGGCTCCTCGGGCGGCGGCGGCGGGGGTGGCGGCGGATCGGGCTGGTGAGCGCGCGCCGGCCGGTTTGCGCCGTGCCGATTTCGGGCTAGCATATCGCGCCGACGACAAAGCCGGCAAGCCACCGTTCAGGCGGAACACCGCGCGGACGGCCTGCACGCCATGAGGGGAATCAATGTGACCAAGCGCCGCCTGCCCGCCTTCGCCGCCACGCTCGCCCTGCTGCTTGCCTCGCCGGCGCTCGCCACGCCCGCGCAGGATCTCGCGCAGCTCATGGAAGAGCATTGGCAATGGTCCCTGGCGGAGTCCCCCACGCTGGCGACCTCGGTCGGCGATCATCGCTATGACGACCAGCTCGGCGATCCCTCGATCGCCGCCATGGACCGGCGCGCCGCGCAGGAGCAGGCCTTCCTCGCGCGACTCGACGCCATTCCCGAAACCGGCCTGAGCGACAGCGAGAGGGTCAACCGCCAGATCCTCCACCGCCTGCTCAGCGACGATATCGAGGGCAATCGCTTCGGCCAGCGGCTGATGGTCTTCACCAGCTATTATTCGCCCTGGCAGGGGCTGGCCGGGCTCGGCGAGGACACCGCCTTCCGCAACAAGGCGGACTATGAGAATTATCTGCGCCGCCTCGCCCGCTTCCCGGCGAACAACGACATCCTGCTGGACATCACGCGGCAGGCGATCGCCCGGCATTATGTGCAGCCCTGCGTGACGCTCGGCGGGCTCGAACAGTCGATTCGCGGCGTCATCACCGACGATCCGGCCAAATCCCGCTTCTACGCGCCCTTCGCCGGCCAGCGGCCGGGCACGGTGAGCGCGGCGGACTGGCAGGCGCTGCAGGCGCAGGCCCGCGCGCTCATCACCGATCAGCTCAACCCGGCCTATGGCAAGGCGGCCGACTTCATGGTGAGCGACTATATCCCGCACTGCACGCGCGACGTCGGCGTTTCCGCCGCGCCGGACGGCGCGGCCTTCTATGCCTTCCGCATCCGCGCGGAGACCACCACGGACCTGACTCCCCAGCAGATCCACCAGATCGGCCTCGACGAGGTGGCGCGGATCGAGGCCGAGATGGTGCAGGTCGCCCATGCCGCCGGCTTCGCGGACAAGGCGAGCTTCGTGCAGAAACTGCGCACGGACCCGGCCTATTACGCCACCACGCCCGAGGACCTGCTCAGGGCCGCCTCCCGCGTCGCCAAGACGATCGACGGGCAGATGCCGCGCTATTTCCACATGCTGCCGCGCCTGCCCTATGGCATCCGCGAGATCCCGGCGGAGATCGCCGAGGGCACGACCACGGCCTATTACAGCCCCGGCAGCCCGGATACCGGCCTTGCCGGCAATTATTATGTGAACACCTCCAAGCTCGACCAGCGCCCGCTCTGGGAGCTGCCGGCGCTCACCGCGCATGAGGCAGTGCCGGGCCATCACAACCAGATCGCGCTCCAGCAGGAGCTGGACCTGCCGCCGATGCGCCGCCATCTCTCCTTCTTCACCGCCTTCGTGGAAGGCTGGGGCCTTTATGCCGAGCGGATCGGCATCGAGATGGGCCTCTACGACACGCCCGAGAAGCAATTCGGCCGCCTCTCCTACGAGATGTGGCGCGCCTGCCGGCTGGTCGTCGATACCGGCATCCATTCGATGGGCTGGAGCAAGGAACAGGCGGTCGCCTTCATGACCCGGCACACCGCGCTCAGCGACGCGAACATCGATGCGGAGGTCAATCGCTACATCAGCTGGCCGGGCCAGGCGCTCGCCTACAAGCTGGGCGAACTCAAGATCCGCGCGCTGCGCGCCCGCGCCGAGACGGCGCTGGGCGAGCGCTTCGATCTCGCCGCCTTCCACGATGCCGTGCTGGGTCAGGGCGCGCTCCCGCTCGACGTGCTCGAGCAGCAGATCGATGGCTGGATCGCCACGCAAAAGGCGAAAGCCCCGGTCGCACGATAGCGGGAGCCCGGCCGTCCACACACGGAACGAAGCATTTTCCGATGCTTAGAAAATATGGTTAACCCGGCAGAAAAATGCTATTTTTCTGCCGGGTTCGCGTGATTCGCATAATAAAATTTTTCGCATTCCACGTGGGAGGATTATTATGTTCCGCTTCAAGACCATTGGCCTGATGGCCGGTGTCGCGTTCGCCATGGCCGCGACGCCCGCGCTTGCAGATGTCGTGCTGACGTTCGAGGGTGTGGGAGACCTCGCCTCGGTGAATGATTTCTATAATGGCGGCACGGACAGTCAGGGCAATTCCGGCGTCAATTATGGCATCAACTTCTCCGACGCGTCGCTCGGCCTGATCGACTCGACCTCCGGCGGCTCGGGCAACACCGGCAATGATCCTTCGGGCATCACGACTCTCATCTTCCTCTCCGGCAATGCCGCGACGATGAATGTGGCGGCCGGCTTCGACACCGGTTTTTCCTTCTACTATGCCGCCTATTACGATGCCGTCGTGACGGTCTATGATGGCCTCAACGGCACCGGCAATGTGCTCGCGACGCTCAATCTCGCGCCCACGCCCAATGTCTATTATGAATGGTCGCCGATCGGCGTCGCCTTCGACGGCATCGCCATGTCCGTCGATTTCGGCGGCAGTGCCAATTATGTGGCGTTCGACAACATCACGCTCGGCGCCGCGACGCCCGGCAACCCGGGCGTGCCGGAACCGGCGACCTGGGGCATGATGATGGCCGGCCTGGGCCTCACCGGCGCGCTGATGCGCCGCCGGCGTGCCCGGGTCTCGGTGCAGTTCGCCTGATCGGCCATTGAACCGGATCGCGCGGGGCCGGCACGAACGGCCCCGCCACTGACAGGGCCAGTCCCACGGGAACGCCGTCGGTCATGAAGACCGGCGGCGTTTCCATGCGCGCCTTCCACATGTTCGGCGTGCCGCGCGCCCAGGTCTCGCCGGGAGGCGGATAGCCGTCCCAGTCCGGGTGCATCATATCCCATGCCCAGCGCGGCTTGCGGACGGCTCAATCCTGCTTGTCGGGCACTTTGAGCGACGCGCCGAAATCGAACGGGCGGGCTTCCGGCATCGAGTCGATCAGCGCCTGGAAGCGTGCCTCGCACGCCTCCTTCCAGTTGCCATGGGTGGAGACGTAGAGCGTGTTGTTGACGATGGCGTCGACGATCATGTCGCCCACCTCGGTCGGCTCCATCCAGTTGTCGGCGACCACGCGCGTGGCGAGTTGCGCCTCGGTCTCCCTGAAGCCGCTGCCCTCGCGGAACCGCTCGGGCCGGTTCTGGCCGGATTCGTGGATGCGGCTCTTGATCGGCCCGGGCATCAGCACCGTGCAGCCGATATTGTCCTGCGCCATGCTGTCGCGAATCGATTCGGTGAGCGTGATGACCGCGGCCTTGGCCGTCGCATAGATGGCCATGAAGCTCGGCATCGGCGTGAGCCCGGCGAGCGAGGCCGTATTGACGATATGGCCGCCCTTGCCGCGCGCGCGCATGCCCGGCGTGAAGGCCATGATGCCGTTGATCGGGCCCATCAGGTTGATGGCGAGGCCATAGTCCCAATCCTGGTAGGTCGCCTGATCGAACGGGCCGGACGGATCGATGCCGGCATTGTTGATGAGGATCTCCGGGCCACCCATCACCACCTCGCACTCGCGGGCGGCCTCGGCCATCTGCTGCCGGTCCGACACGTCGACGCGGATGGTATGCACGTCACGCCCGTGCTGCCGCTCCTCGAAATACTGCTTCGCCTCGTCGAGATGGTCCTGCCGGATGTCCGCGAGCACCAGCTTCGCCCCGTTGGCGAGCAGGCGCTGGGCAATGCCGAAACCGATGCCGCTCGCCCCGCCGGTGATGAATGCCGTTGTACCCGCGATTTCCATGCCATGCTCTCCGTATCAGACTCGCCCGTGGCGATGCGCCGGGCCTAGCGCCAGTCGGCCGCTCATCGCAACTGGTTCGGACAAAATCAATCTCGGTCCCGACGCCGCCCGCGCCCTTCCCGCCGCGCCGGGATGCTCCGACCCGGTCGAAAGCGAGAGCCCATGCCGGTCAATATCCGCAGGCAAACCTCTGGAACAGAATCCGTGCTCCTGCGCGCGCGGGAACCCGGGGCCCGACGGCACGCCCCGAACGCTTGCCTGCCCGGCGGCACAAGGCGCGCTCCATTGGAACATACAGCTTCTAATTTCCGCGCGGATGCGCCGCGCGCCAGTCGGCCGGGCGCTCGAACGTGCCACGCCAGATGCCGCGCGCTGCCGCGCGGGCGGCCGCCTCCTGCGGCAGATAGCGCGCGCCGCCGCCGATCTCGAGATGGATCGCCCAGCCCTGCTCGACCAGCCGCGCCGCGACATCCGGCACGCCATTGACGGCGCACCGCGCGAGCGCCCGGTCGTAACGGTCCCGGCCATCGGCCAGACAGGCCAGCCCGCCCCGCGCCACCAGTTCGCGCAGGGCCTCGCGCGCCTCCAGCCCGCAGCTCCATTGCGCATCGTCACGCGCCCGGCAGCTCTGGTGGAGTTCCACCGCATCGATGCCCGCCAGCCGCACGACGCGCGCGCCGATGCGCAGGCTGTCGCCGTCCATCACGCGCACGCTCGCGCCGTCCGCCGCCGTCAGCCGCTCGGGCGGCGCGCGCAGCAGGGCCGCGACGACCAGCAGCCCCGCCAGCAAGGCAAGGCTGGCCAGTCGTCGCAGCCAGCGTCTGGTCCTGGATGTCGATCGCGCCACGGCGCCTGCTTAGAGCGGGCAGCGTGTAATCGGAAGCACGCTGCCCGCTCTATATCTTTGTCGTCGCATCGCTTCTTGCCAAGAACCGGTTCCCACTTCTTGGCGCGATGCTAATCCCTGGCGGGATCAGCGCAACATGCACGGCGTCCGCGCGCCTCAGTTGCCGGGCATATTGCCGGCGTGCAGCGCCTGCACGGCCGCCAGCGTGTTGGCCACATGATCGCGATAGTCCATGGCGCTGTGCGCATAGACGATCCGCCCGGCCTGACTGATGACATAGGAGGTCCGGTCGGTCTTGCCCTGCAGGCCTGGCACCGCCGTGTTCAGCGCGACCTGATAATTCTGGATGATGCGCGGCCCGGCCGAGGCGACCGCGAACTTGTCCCGGCATTCCTCGGTGGAGAAGCGGGCGAGCTTGTCGATCGGGTCCGCGGAGAGGCCGATCACCGTGGCGCCCGCCGCCTTGAATTCGTCCATCTTCTCGGCGAACTCGCGCGCTTCGGCCGTGCAGCCGGGGGTGAAGGCGGCCGGGAAGAAATAGAGCACCACCGGCCCGCGCCGCAGCTGCTCGGCCAGATGCAGGCGGAACACCCGCCCGGCGAGCGCGCCGCGCGTCGTGAAGTCGGGCGCCTGCGTGCCCACGGCGAGCGCGGCCTGCGCGCCGCTGACGACCACGGCGCCGCCGACCGTCATCAGTGCGGCGAGCCCTGCGGCAAGCCATTTCCATTTGCCGATTCGCGCCATGAGCCTGATCCTCTCGTCCGGTTTCTTCCTGCTACTCATTGTGCCACAGAAGCCCTTGGCCTGCCAGCCCCGAGCGGTTACGAGCGGCCATGGCGATTGCCCGCCTTGCCCTCACGGATTTCCGCAATCACGCCGATGCGCTGGTGGCGCCGGCCGAGCCGATGGTCGTGCTCACCGGCGAGAATGGCGCGGGCAAGACCAATATATTGGAGGCGATATCGCTGCTCGCGCCGGGGCGCGGCCTGCGCGGCGCGGCCCTGCGCGACATGGCGCGACAGGGCGGCCCCGGCGGCTTCGCCATCGCCGCGCGCGTGGGCGACAGCATGATCGGCACCGGCACGGACCCCGCCGCGCCGGACAAGCGGCAGGTCCGGGTCGATGGGCGCACGGCCGCCGCCAACAGCCTGTCGGACCGGCTCTCGGTGAGCTGGCTCACTCCGGCTATGGACCGGCTCTTCCTGGAGAGCCCCGGCGGGCGGCGGCGTTTCCTCGACCGGCTGGTGCTGGCGCTGGCGCCGGCCCATGCCATGCACAGCGCCCGCTATGAGGCGGCGATGCGCGCGCGCAACACCCTGCTCACCGAGGACGCGCCGGCCGATCCGGCCTGGCTGGCCGCGCTCGAAGACCGCATGGCCGAGCATGGCGCCGCGATCGACGCCGCGCGCCACAGGCTGATCGACGCATTGACCGGCCAGATCGCGCAGAGCCCGCACGGCCTGTTCGCCCGGCCCGGCCTCACCCTGCCGGACCGGATCAGCGACGAGGCGGCCCTGCGCGACGCGCTGCGCACCGGCCGCGCCCGCGATCGCGCGGCCGGGCGGACGCTCGCCGGGCCGCATCGCGCCGACCTGCTGGTGCGCCATCTCGGCAAGGATCAGGAAGCCGCGCTGTGCTCGACGGGCGAGCAGAAAGCGCTGCTGCTCAGCATCATCCTCGCCCATGCCGAATTGCGCCGCACGATGGGCGGGCGGCCGCTGGTCATCCTGCTCGACGAGGTCGCGGCCCATCTCGACCCGGCCCGGCGCGCCGCCCTGTTCGAGCGGCTGCGCGCGACCGGCGGGCAGGTCTGGATGACCGGCACCGAACCCGGCCTGTTCGAGGCGCTTGGCCCGGCCACTCGGCTGACTGTCACGCAGGGCCAACTCGGCCCGGCTTAGAGCTTGCTCCATCCAACGGACAGACGCCGCGCGCCGCCGTCAGTCGCCCAGTTCCTTGGCTTCCTGATATTTGATCTCGAGATAGCGATTATGCGCGGCCAGCTTGTCGAGGTCGCCGCTGGCGAGCTGCTCGGTCATGGTCGCGATCTCCTGCTCGATGACCGACAGGCCCTCGACCAGTTGCGCGTCCGGCACGCGGCCATTGCGGGGCTGGCCGCGCAACGGCACGGGAATGGACTGATAGCCCGTCACCAGCTCGGGCAGGTGATCGGAGAGCAGGCGGCGGATCTCCACCGCAGCGGGCTCCCGGGGGTCCAGCCGGCCGAGCTGCGGCGCCAGCGTCTCCAGCCGGTTGCCGATCGCGTCCAGGATCGGCACCGCCGGCGCGGGCAGCGCCTTGCGCTGGCTCTCCAGCCAGATCTCCGTCTTGAGCGGCAGCGCCTTGAGATCGGTCTCGCCCAGCTTGGCGGGCGTCACGTCGGGCGTGGTGGGCAGGAAGGCGAAGATCAGGCAGGCAAGCAGCAGCGCCATGACGATGAGCAGGCCCGTCGAGCCGAGCGGCATGATGAGCCCGGCGACGAACGCGCCCACCACCACCAGCGCAGCGGCGAGGATCATGCGCTTGAGCCGCGTCATCAGATCCTGCCGCTTGTGGGCCCGGCCGCGCGCGCTCGTGCTGCGATAGCGCTCGGACGTGCGCGCGATCAGCTCGTTGGAGCGCTGGATCAGCTCGTCGACTTCACTGGCCATCGGCGTCCCGTCAGTCCTCGATCGCGGTCAGCGGCGAATTGTTCGCCACCGCGATCTGCGCCTGTGCCTGCCCCTGCGCGCGGGCGATATAACCTCGCGACTTCTCGACCTCATTGGAGAGCGTGTTCACGGTCGCCTTCATATTCTCCAGCGCCTTGAGCTTGAACGTGTCGATATTGTCCATCGTATCGTAGATATTCTGGAAGGCGCGTTGCAGCGTTTCCAGCGGAATGGTGCTGCTGGCCGCCTGCTCGTGGATCTGCGCGGTCTGCGTCTTGAGCAACTCGCCGGTCGAATCGATGATGTTCGCGGTCGTGGTGTTGAGCGCGGTGATCTGCTCCAGCACCAGCTTCTGCCCGGCCAGCGCCTGCGCCACCGTCACCGCCGTGCGCAGCGCCGCGACCGTAGTCGTGGAGGCGCGATCGACGCCCTTCACCAGCTCGACATTGTTCTTCTTGACCAGATCGAGCGCGAGATAGCCCTGCACCGTCACCGCCATCTGGGTGAGCAGGTCCTGCGTGCGCTGGCGCACATAGAAGAGCGCGCTCTCGCGGATCGCCCTGGCCTTGGCCGGATCGGTCGAATCCAGCTCCAGCGCCTTGTCCTCCAGCCGCTGGTCCATGGCCTTGGCGATGTGGACCATCTGCTCCAGCCGGCCCATGGTCGCCCACATATTCTGCCGCTCGACATCGATCGCGGCATTGTCCTTGATGAGCGTGTCCTTGCCCGAGGCAAGGCTGCCCAGGATGCCGTTGATATGCGTCTGGCTCGACTTGTAGCTGTCGAAATAGTTGCGCATCTTGTTGCCGAACGGGATGATGCCGAACAGCTTGCGGGGCGCCAGCAGATTGCCGCGCTTGCCGGGGTCCAGATCCTCGATGACGCGGCGCAGCTCGGCGAGATCGGCGCCCACGCTGGTGTCGCTGTCCATCGCCTTGACCGGCCGGTCGAGGAAGCGGTTGGAATGGCCCGCCGCCTCGGCGATCTCCTTGCGGCCCATATTGGTGATCTGGTCCACCTTGGCGCCGAACTCGGGCGAGTTGGCGTCGAGCGCGGCCAGTTCCTCGACGAAGCTGTCGACCTTCAGGTCGAGCTTGGATTTCTTGTCGTCCTCCAGCGGCACCAGCCCGGATGCGCGCTCGGGCGTCACCGCCGGCACGACTTCGGGCGGCGTCAGGTCGAGCTTGTCGTCGGTCTGGGTGGTCGTCGCGGTGCTGGCCATCAGCGTCTCCTCATGGGTGTCATATTAGTCTATAACACCCAGTGATCAAGGGCACCGCCATGCTAGAGGGCGCGGCGGCTCCTGCCAATGGTCATCAGCGGCCGCGCGGCCGGTCCGCTCATCCACCCGCTTCGATGAAATGCTGCACGTCCAGCCGCATCGCGTGCAGCGCGTCCGGGTTCAGATAGACCATGTGTCCGGCCTCATAATAAGTGAACTGGATGTTCCGCGCGAGTTCGGGCGGCAGCATCATGTGCTTGAGGTCGCGCTCGGTGTTGTGGAAGGGCGTGGCCATGTCATAATAGCCGTTGAGCGAGAGCACGCGCAGATGCGGATTCATGCGCATCGCGGCGGAAAGGTCCTTGGTCACGTCGGCAATGCCCTGGCGGCGCCCATTGGGATCGCGATGGCTGAAATCCCAGTCGAACTCCCCGCCCTCATAGGCGCTCAGCCGATAGTCCAGATCGGTCTCATAGCCGAAGCCGCGCGTGAGCTGGTCCATGAAGCTGGAGACATAGAGGCCGGTGATGCCGGTATCCGATGCGTCGAACTCCGGGCCTTCGCCCGCCGCATCCGCATCCACGCCGGTATAGCGTCCGTCGAACCGGCCCACGGTCAGCCGCTGGTCGCGCATCAGCTCCTTGCGGAACCGGCCAAGGTCGATGCGCAGGTTCGCCGCCTTGATATAGTCGGGCGAGATGCCGGTGAAGCGGCTGAGCTGCCGGGCGGTCTCGTCCGCCTCCTGCGGCGTGATGTCCGATCCCTTGGCGAGCGCGGCGGCATAGGGCCCATTGGCGAAATCGCGGGCTTGCTGGACGAAGCTGGCGAGGTCCGCCGGCCGCTCCGCCACGCGGTTGTGATACCAGGCGACGGCCGCATAGGTCGGCAGATAGCCCAGATAGATATGGTCATAGCCCGACTGGCGCATGCCGTAGTTGAGGATGGAGGAGAGCAGCATCACGCCGTTGAGGCTGACGCCGGCCTCCTCCAGGCTCTCGGCCAGCGCGCCCGAGCGGGTGGTGCCATAGCTCTCGCCGAGCACATATTTGGGATCGGCCCAGCGCTTGTTCTTGCTGATGTAGCGCTTGATCGCCTGGGTGAAGGCCGCGACATCCTGGTCGACGCCGTAGAAATCCTTGGTCTTGGCGTCGCCCAGCAGGCGGGAATAGCCCGCGCCCGGCGCATCGATGAAGACCAGGTCCGTCGTGCCAATCAGCGTGTCCGGATTGGCGATCACCGGGAAAGGCGCGGGGCTCACCGCGACGGGATCGGTGGTGAGCACCCGGTCGGGCGCGAAGCTGCCCATGCGCAGCCAGAGCGAGGCCGATCCCGGACCGCCGTTGAACAGGAACGTCACCGGCCGCCGCGCGCCGGGGACCGTATAGGCCGTGTAGAAGATGCTCGCGGTCGGCTTGCCCTGCGGATCGCGCAGCGTGAGCGTGCCGGCCGTCGCGGTGTAGCCGACGGTGCGCCCGTCGACGGTGGCGCGTCCGCCATGGGAGGTCGTCACTTCCTCGATCGGCGCGCTCGTCCAGTGATCGGCGATCTGCTGCGCCTGCGCCTTGGCATGCACCTGCGCCGGGTTCGCATCCTGCTGGGCATTGCCGGCGCCGCCGCCGGACTGGGCGAGCGCGGGCAGGCAGGCGAGCAGGCAGGCCGTGGCGGCAAGGAGCGGGCGAAGGCGCATGGCAGGTCCTTGTTATCGGGGCGGTGACGGAAAGGCCGTCACTTTATTGGCCGCGCGACAAAGCGCAAGCGCCGCGCGTCATTGCGCGCGGGCCGTCACCAGCCAGGCCTTGCCCGTCAGGAGATTGCCCTTGCCGGGCACATGATGCGGCGCGAACGCGGCGGCCAGCGCATCGATCGCGGCCTCGTGCCGATCCTCGGGCACGAGCTGGGCGAGGGTCGTCGCGGTGACGATGAAGGTCGCGCCTTCGCGCGGCGTGGCGCCGGGACCGCCGATCGGCAAGGCGCGCTCGCACGGGGTGATGGCGATGTCGCCAAACCCGGCCTGCGTCAGCAACTGCGTCAGATAGGCCGTGTCGGCGAGGGCGAAGGGGCCCGGCGCATGCGGGTCCGGCGGACTCTCCGGCGGCGTCAGCACATCCGCCAGCGCAGCCCGCGCGGTCGCCATCCATTGATTTTCCAGCGGCGGGGCCCAGACGGCCAGATCGATGCGGCCGCCATCGCGCACCATGCGCCGCAGGTTGCGGAAACCGGCGGCGGCGTCCGGAAAGAACATGCTGCCAAAGCGCGAGAACAGCCGGTCGAACGGCGCGCCGGTCACTGTGACGCTGGCAGCGTCCGCGCAGACGAACCGCACGTCGGACTGGGTGCCCATGCTGGCCCGCGCGCAGGCGGACAGGATGAGGTCCTCCGAGATGTCGAGCCCCGTCACATGGCCGCCGGGCGAGACGGACCGCCCGATATTGATCGTCGTGCCGCCGCCGCCGCAGCCGATGTCGATCACCCGCTCGCCCGGGCGGAAAGCGGCATGGGTCATGAGCGCGGCGCCGATCGGCGCGATCATGCCCTCGAACCGCTGGAGATGGGCAAGCCAGTTGCGCCCCTGGTCGCCGGCCCAGTCTTCCGTGCCGAGGCTTTCGTCCGCGCTGCTCATGGCGACTCTTCTCCCGATGTCCATCCTGTTCCGCCGCATTCATAGCCGATCCGGGATCGGGAACGCCAGACATCGGATGACAATGTCCACGCTGTCCGCGCGCGCCGGCGCTCAGGGCGGCGCCGTTCCGACAAGCTGGAGCATCCGCGCCGCCAGCTCCCGCCGGCCCAGCACCGCCTCGTCCGCGCCGAGCCTGCGCAGATGCGCCACCTCCTCGTCCGAATGGGCGCGGGCGACGATGCGGATGCCGGGCTTGAGGGCGCGCGCCTTCTCGGCGATGGCGCCGCCGTCAAAGCCTTCCGGCACCGCGATCAGCAGCCCGGCCGCCCTGGCCAGCCCGGCCGCCTCCAGCACGCGCGGGTCGACCCCATTGCCCTGGACGCTCTCCAGCCCGGCGTCGCGCGCCGCCTGGACGCGGCCCGCATCGTCGTCGATCACGACCAGCGGCCGGCCATGCGCGCGCAGGCCGTCCGCCAGCATCCGGCCGACCTGACCATAGCCGATGAGGATGGTGTGGGAGCGGTCCGCCGACGGGGCGGGCGCGGGTGCGGGCGCGGGCACCGCGTCTTCCTCGCCCTTGCGCGGTTTGCGCATGACGAAGGAGAAGATGAACGGATTGAGGAAGATCGAGAAGATCGCGCCGGCCAGGATGAGGTCGCGCCCTTCCTGCGGCAGGATGCCCAGGTTCGTGCCCAGCGTCGCCAGAATGAACGAGAATTCGCCGATCTGCGCCAGGCTCGCCGCGATGGTGATCGCCCGCTCCTTGTCATGGCCGAAGGCGCGGACGATGAGATAGGCGGCAAGCGACTTGCCGACCACGATGATCGCGACCGTGGCGAGCAGCGGGAAGGGCTGCTCGATCACCACCGCCGGATCGAACAACATGCCCACCGAGACGAAGAACAGCACCGCGAAGGCATCGCGCAGCGGCAGCGTCTCCTCCGTCGCGCGGCGGCTGAGCGCGGTCTCGCCCAGGATCATGCCGGCGAAGAAGGCGCCGAGCGCGAAGGACACGTCGAACACATAGGCCGAGCCCGCCGCCACGCCGAGCGCGATGGCGAGCACCGCCAGCCGGAACAGCTCGCGCGAGCCGGTATGCACCACCCAGTGCAGCGCCGCCGGGATGACGCGCCGCCCCACGATCAGCATGAAGGCGATGAAGGCCCCCACCTTCAGGAAGGTGACGGCCAGCGGCACCGCGATGGAGCCGAAGCCGGACATGTCCGCCGCGCCGGCGATGCGGGCCAGCACCGGCAGCAGCACCAGCGCCAGCACCATCGCCAGATCCTCGACGATCAGCCAGCCCACGGCGATGCGGCCGTGCGTCGTCTCGACCAGGTTGCGCGCCTGCAGCGCGCGCAGCAGCACCACGGTGCTCGCCACGGAAAGCGCCAGGCCGAACATGAAGCCGGCGAGCATGGTCCAGCCGAGCAGCCGGGCCAGCCCCATGCCGAGCAGAGTCGCGGTGGCGATCTGCACCAGCGCCCCGGGCACCGCGATGCGCCGCACCGAGAGCAGGTCCTTGAGCGAGAAATGCAGGCCCACGCCGAACATCAGCAGAATGACGCCGATCTCGGCGAGTTCGTTGGCGAGGCTGGAATCGGCGACGACACCGGGCGTGAACGGCCCGACGATGACGCCGGCGAGCAGATAGCCCGCGATGGGAGACACGCGCAATCGCATGGCGATGGCGCCCATGATGAAGGAGACCGTGAAGCCGGCGACGATGGTGGTGATGAGCGGCGTATAATGCGGCATCGGCTCGGCAGAGGCCTTTCTGCGTTGCGGCGATATGACAAGCCCGGAAAAAGGAATCGATGGCGCCGTCAGGTGCGATTGGGAATATGCACCGACGGCGCCAGTCTCATCCGGCGAGTCCGCCGGCGATGGCGGCCAGGATGACCGTGACGACGCCAACGGCGCCTAGCACGGTCGGGCCGAACCACCGCGGAGGCCGGGATTCTTCCAGATCCATCATGATGGCTCCCTTTATGACGGAGAGCGGAAAAGTCTTCAGCCGCGGCGGGCAGGCGGCGCGCGCGGTTGCGCGGGAGCGCGCCGGCGCCCGATTGCACGCGGCGCGGCCGGGGCGAACGGCGTGGCGATCGGCCGGATGGTCGCGCGCAAGGCCAATGCGATGGGCGATGCCGGCACCAGCAAGGGCTGGATGACGGCCGGGCCGCCGGCATCCTCGCGCGTCACGGCGGCCGGCCGCACGATTCGATGCGCCCGGCTGCGCAGCGCGACCGTGCTGGTCGTGGGATCGAAGGCCGATCCGGTCAGCCGGGAGGCAGGGAAACCGCTATGGCAGAGCGCGGGCACCAGCGCACTGGCCAGCGCGAACAGCAGCGCTGCGATGAACCATCGCCCGCCGGGCCCGAACGCCCCGCTTTTGCGCCTGCGGTCTGCCATGTCCCGTCCAGTGTAGCGCACGCGGCCGCCCTTTCAAAACGGGCCTTGTTGAAAAAGGACGGATATTGCCCTACATGGGCACAATCACATGCGCGTTGCGAACGGCGTCATTTTCCGCTATGGGCGCGCGACTTTCCGGCCTGGTTTCCCTGCTGCGCCGCTCCTCATAACCCAGAGAGACCATATGAGCATCCGTCCCAACGCTCTTCGGAACGTTGCCATCATCGCGCACGTCGATCATGGCAAGACCACTCTCGTCGACCAGCTCTTCCGCCAGTCCGGCACGTTCCGTGACAATCAGCGCGTCGAGGAGCGGGCGATGGACTCGAACGATCTCGAGAAAGAACGCGGCATCACCATCCTCGCCAAGCCGACCTCGGTCGAGTGGGAGGCGCCCGACGGCACGCTGACGCGCATCAACATCGTCGATACGCCCGGCCACGCCGATTTCGGCGGCGAGGTGGAGCGCATCCTCTCCATGGTGGACGGCGTCATCCTGCTGGTCGACAGCTCGGAAGGCGCGATGCCGCAGACCAAGTTCGTCACCGGCAAGGCGCTGAAGCTCGGCCTGCGTCCCATCGTCGTGGTCAACAAGGTCGACCGGTCCGACTCCCGCATCCAGGAAGTGCTGGACGAGGTGTTCGACCTGTTCGTGAGCCTCGAGGCGACCGACGAGCAGCTCGACTTCCCGGTGCTCTACGCCTCCGGCCGCAACGGCTATGCGAGCGACAATCCCGATGCGCGTGAAGGCACGCTGATCCCGCTCTTCGAGAAGATCGTGGAGCATGTGCCGCCGCCGCACGCGGTCGATCCCGACGCGCCCTTCACCTTCCTCGCCACGCTGCTCGACCGTGACAATTTCCTCGGCCGCATCCTCACCGGCCGCGTGCAGACCGGCGTGCTCAAGCTCAACCAGCCGATCCATGCGCTGGACGGGGACGGCAAGGTGATCGAGACGGGCCGCGCCACCAAGATCATGGCCTTCCGCGGCCTGGAGCGCGTGTCCGTGGATTCGGCATCGGCGGGCGACATCATCTGCCTCGCCGGCCTCACCCATGCGACGGTGGCCAACACCATCGCCGACACCAGCGTCTCCGTGCCGATCACGGCCCAGCCGATCGATCCGCCGACCCTCTCCATGCGCTTTGCGGTGAATGATTCGCCCATGGCCGGCCGCGAGGGCGACAAGGTGACGAGCCGCATGATCCGCGACCGCCTGTTCCGCGAGGCGGAAAGCAATGTCGCCATCCGCATCACCGAGAGCGCGGACAAGGACAGCTTCGAGGTTGCCGGGCGCGGCGAACTCCAGCTCGGCGTGGTCATCGAGACGATGCGCCGCGAGGGCTTCGAGCTGGGCATCTCCCGCCCGCGCGTGCTGTTCCAGGACGGCCCGAACGGCCGCGAGGAGCCCTATGAGACCGTCGTCATCGACGTGGACGACGAGCATAGCGGCACGGTCGTCGAGAAGATGGCCATCCGCAAGGCCGAGATGACGGACATGCGCCCCTCCGGCGGCGGCAAGACCCGCATCACCTTCTCGGCGCCCAGCCGTGGCCTCATCGGCTATCATGGCGAGTTCCTCTCGGACACGCGCGGCACCGGCATCATGAACCGCCTGTTCGAGAAATACGGCCCCTACAAGGGCGTGATCGAGGGCCGTCCGGTGGGCGTGCTGATCTCCAACGGCAGCGGCGAAGCGGTCGGCTATGCGCTCAATGCGCTGGAGGAGCGCGGCGTGCTGTTCGTGAGCCCCGGCGAGCCGATCTACGAAGGCATGATCATCGGCGAGAATGCCAAGCCGGACGACCTCGAAGTCAACCCGATGAAGTCCAAGCAGCTCACCAACTTCCGGGCGAGCGGCAAGGACGATGCGATCCGCCTGACGCCCCCGCGCCGCATGACGCTGGAACAGGCCATCGCCTATATCGATGATGACGAGATGGTGGAAGTGACGCCCAAGTCCATCCGCCTGCGCAAGCGCCATCTCGATCCGCACGAGCGCAAGCGCGCCAAGCGCACCGCCGAAGCGGCCTGATCGACGCCTGCCGGGGCATGATGCGCCGGCAGGGTTTCGGGCATCCCTCGGGGTCAGAATAACAGCTGTTCCTGCAAAAGCGGGATCGCTGCCCCGAGGCAGTCCGCGCCCTATCGCACGGCGGCGATATAGCGCGCGGCGGCGTCCTGCGCCTCGCGCTCCACGGCCAGATGATCGGCGGTGTAGCGCTGGGCGAAGCCGCGCACGCCCCAGCGATCATATTGCTGCACATGGGTCAGCTCATGCGCCCAGATGCGCGCATCCGCCTCGCCGCGTTCGCCCGGGCGGAACAGGATGACCTCGCCGAGCGTGATCGCCACCGCATTGGTGCGGAAGGCCTGCGCCGGCAGGGCGAACTCGCTGCTGCTGCTGACCCGGTAGCGCACCTTGTCGAGCAGCGCCGCCGGGAAATGCCCGGCGAGCTGCGCGCGGACGCCGGCGGGGATCGGCGCGACCCCGTCCCGGATCGCCTCCGAGCGCGAGGCCCAGATCCATTGCGCGAGCGCTTCCCCGCCGATCGCCCGGCCGGTGCGCTGGAGGTCGCGCATCAGCGCATCCTGGTCGAACCCACTCTCCGGCCAGAGCTGCCGGGCCGAGGCATCGAGCTGCGCCAGCATCGCGCGCGTGCCCGCGACGAGCCGCTCCATGGGGCCGGGTGCGGTGATTTCGCCATGGCCGGTCGCCCATAGCGGCGGCGAGGGCATCGCCAGCGCCGCCATGGCGACGAGCGCCGCGACCAGCTTGCGGCCGCGCCGTCGCCGTCCGGGGACGGGCAGGAGTGCATCCCGGCTCATGCCGCCCGCCTAGGCGAGCGCCCGTGAATGCCGGTTTAACGCCTGCCCCGGCCGCGTGTCTCCACTGTTCAGGCCATGTGCGGCGGCCGGAGATGTGGAGAGGCGTTGACGCCGCGCCGGGCGTGCGGCAAGGGCGGCGGCATGTCCGACACACCCCCTGATCGCCTCTCCACCAACGCGCGCAGCCCCCATTTCGATATGGACGTGCTCGAGCGCGGCATCGGCATCCGCTTCAAAGGGCGCGTGCGCACCGATGTGGAGGAATATTGCATCTCGGAAGGCTGGATCCGCGTCGCCGCCGGCAAGAGCCGCGATCGCCACGGCCAGCCGCTGACCATCAAGCTCAACGGCGAGGTGGAAGCCTGGTTCGAGGATGTGAAGCCGGCGGACGACGCGGCGGCCGAAACGCCCTCGGAGGATTGATCCCCGCACGCGCGCCGGGTGATTGAACCGGCGCTGGCGCTGGCCTATATCGGCCGGGCGACGACCACGTTCTCGCCCCGCAACGGGACTTCAAGACCGGGACGGCCCGGCACCTCATCCGAAGGAGGTTGTCATGCCGTGGATTGCACTGGTCGTCGCTGGCCTGTTCGAGGTCGTCTGGGCGACCTCCATGAAATATTCCGAGGGCTTCACCCGGCTCGTCCCCACGCTGGTCACGGCCGCCGCCATGGTCGTGAGCTTCGTGCTGCTGGCCTGGGCGATGCGCAGCCTGCCGCTCGGCACGGCCTATATGATCTGGACCGGCATCGGCGCGGTCGGCGCGTTCGTCGTCGGCATCGTCGCGCTGGGCGAGGCGGCGACGCCGCTGCGCCTGCTGGCTGCATTGCTCATCGTCGCGGGGCTGCTACTGATGAAGCTCTCCAGTTCCAGCTAAGTTTATTTCAGTGAGACGGCACCGGCAGCCCAAGGTTCCGACGATGCGCAGCATCGGTGGAAAGGCTGCGGAGGGCGGTGCCGATTCCACGCAAATGGAAAAGACTCCAAGCCCGACCGGTCAGGGGCCGGCCAGCCGCCGGTCCAGCCAGACCAGCACGAAGCCCGCGATGAGAAAGCCCATGGTGATGCCCACGGCGTTCAGCGCCACATGCATCCAGCCGAACTGGCCCACATCGATGAACGGATAGGCATAGCGCCCGTCCAGCGCGGCGCGCAGCAGCGCATAGGGGAGGTAGGCGAGCGGCAGCAGGGCCCAGCGCAGTGGATCGTCCGTGCGCAGATAGCCCTTGGGCGCGAAGGCGAGCCAGTAGAGCGCGGCCAGCGCGGGCACCGCATAATGCAGCAGCATGTTCGCCACCTGCGCGGCGCCCTGCGGATGCTCGGTGTGGCGCAGCAGCGTCACATAGATCACGCCGATCAGCCCCATGATGACGGCGATGCCGGCCACGCGCCGGGGCGTGAAGGCGCCGGGCCGGCCCAGCGCGATCGCCGCGAACAGCAGCATGGCAAGCAGATTGCCGATGATGGTGAAGAAGCGCAGCATCGCCCAGAGCGCGGCGGGCAGCGAGCCGGACGTGCCGATGGACACGCCCGTCTGCGTCGCGAGGCCGGCGAAGCCCACCAGCGCGAGGACGGCGGCGGCGGCGCGCGCGGCGGGCGTCATGTCGAGATCCTGTGCCATCTCTCTCCTCTCCCCGGAACCGCGTCGGGTCGAATGCCATGGCAGACAGCGCGCATCGCTATGTCTGGCAGCGCGGACAGTAGAAGGTCGAGCGGCCCGAATCCACCCGCCGGCGCACGGTGCCGCCGCATGGGCATGGCTCGCCCTCGCGTCCATAGACCCGCCAGTCCTTGGCGAAATAGCCCAGCTCGCCGTCCGGCCGCGCATAGTCGCGCAGCGTGGAGCCGCCCGCCAGGATCGCGGCGCGCAGCACGGCCTTGATCGCGTCGACCAACCGGACGAGTCGCGCCTGGCCGATCCGCCCCGCCGCGCGGGTGGGCGCGATGCCGGCGATGTTCAGCGCCTCGCACACATAGATGTTGCCAAGCCCCGCGACGATGCGCTGGTCGAGCAGCATCGCCTTGATCGGCGCGACCCGGCCCTCCAGCGCCCCGGCGAGATGGGCCGCGTCGAACGCGTCGCCGAGCGGCTCGGGGCCCAGGCCGACGAAATGGCGATAGGCGCCCAGCCCGCCGCTCTCGACCAGATGGACGAAGCCGAACCGGCGCGGATCGCACAGGGCAAGCCGGTGAGCGCTCGTCTCAAGCACCAGATGGTCATGCTTGCCGATCTCGGCCGGATCGATCCGCCAGCGGCCGGACATGCCGAGATGGAAGATCATCGTATCGCCCCGGTCCGTCTCGATGAGGCCATATTTGGCGCGACGGCCAAGGCCGGTGACGGTTGCCCCGGTCAGCCGCTGTCGCAGGTCCGGCGGGAAGGGAAAGCGCATGTCCGCGCGGCGCGGTTCGACGGTCAGCAGCGACGCGCCATCCAGCACGGTCCGCAGGCCGGCAACGGTGGTCTCGACTTCGGGAAGCTCGGGCATGCCTCATGATGTAGGCGCGCGCGGGCCCCGCGCCAACCGCGTTTCAGAGCCAGAGCTGCCAGGGCAGGAGCAGCGGCGCCGCGAGGATGAGCGCGAACCCCAGCAGCAGGCGCCGCCGGCCGGGGATGGCGAGCGCATCGGGCACGATGCCGGCCGGCCGCGCCCACAGCAACGGGCAGGCCAGGGCGGCCAGCGCAAGGCTGCCCGTGCCCAGCGTGAACGCGCCGGCAAAGGATGGCTGGACCCGCAGGGCAAGCCCGGCGAGCGCGAAGGCGATCGTCAGCAACCACATCAACAACCGCATGGCCCGTCCCCCGAAGCGTCTCTCGAAAGGACGGATCGGGCGGACGGAATTTTAGGATGGCGCGTCGCCAGCGCTCAATCCGCCGACGCATGCGGGTCATAGTTTCCGATCGACCAGACGATGCCCTCGCTGTCGCACGCTTCGTAGCTGCGGCCGCCATAATCATTGTCGTGCGGCGGTGCGAGGATCTGCGCGCCGGCCGCCACCGCGCGGGCGTGATGGGCATCGGGATCGTCCAGCACGATGCAGATGCAGAGCGCGGAGCGGCCCTCCAGCGCGCCGATCGGCACCATGCCATAGCGCGCGTGCGACTCGGGCCGGGCGGAGGAGAGCATCACGATATTGCCCTCCAGCATGAGCTGGGCGTGATGGACCACATCGCCATCGGCATGGACGAGGTGTCGCGCGAAACCGAAGGCATCGCACAGGAAATCGATGGCGCGCGGCGCGTCGGCATAGACGAGGCAGGGAATGATGGCGGGGTGGACGGACATGGCAAATTCCTTTCGGCGGCCTGAGTCGCGATCGGCCGATGCTACGCCCTTCGCGTCCCGCCGCCTCGGGTGAATTGCGCCGCGCCATACGGGCGCTGCACCGGGCCGACCGGATCAGGCTCTGGCGCGCAGTGCCGATCCGGGATAGGCCGAGGCCATGGCCCTTTCCGACGACATCATCCTCGCCAATGCCCTTGCCGATGCGGCGGGCGCCGCCATCCGGCCGTTTTTCCGCGCCCGCTACGATATAGAGAGCAAGGCCGACGACTCGCCGGTGACGGAGGCCGACCGCGCCGCCGAGCTGGCGATGCGCGCCCTGCTCGATGCCGAGCGGCCGCGCGACGGCGTGATCGGCGAGGAATATGGCGTCACCCGCGAGGGCGCATCGCGGCAATGGGTGCTCGATCCCATCGACGGGACGCGCAGCTTCATCGTCGGCCGGCCGATCTTCGGCACGCTGATCGCGCTGCTGCAGGATGGCTGGCCGGTGCTCGGCATCATCGACCAACCGATCAGCGGCGAGCGCTGGGTCGGCGCGATGGGCGAGCGCACGACGCTGAACGGCGCGCCCGCCAGAACCCGCCGCTGCCGGGAGCTGGCCGGCGCGCAGCTCGCGACGACCAGCCCGCACCTGTTCGATGCGCATGAGGGCGAGCATTATCTCAACCTCGTGAGCGCCATCTCCGGCGGTCAGGCCAGGCAGGGCCCGGTCTATGGCGGCGACTGCTATAATTACGGCCTGCTGGCGAGCGGCCATATCGACATCGTGGTCGAGGCCGGCCTCCAGCTCTACGACTATGCCGCACTGGTCCCCATCGTGGAAGGCGCGGGCGGGCAGATGTGCGACTGGGCCGGCGAGCCGCTCACCGACGCGAGCGACGGCCGCGTGATCGCGCTCGGCGATCCGGCGCGGCTCGAGGATGTGATCGAAGCGCTCGCCTGCCACCACTGAGCAGGCGACCTCGCCCGGCGCAGGCTGGGGCGAGACGGCCTTCCCGGATCATCGTCATGCTGAATTTGCTTCAGCATAAGGGGAGGCCCGCGCATGCCAGGAACCTGAACGGCGCACCCGCCTCTGGAGCCTGTCCTTTTTCAGATAGAACTATATTGTGCTCCTGCGCAGGCAGGAGCACTGATTCTGTCTCATGCGGACAGCCTCTAGCTCCCTTGCGCGCCGGCCCCGTCCAGTTGCCGGATGGTCGCGGTGGCGGGCGGTTCGCTGGACAGGCTGGCGGCGACGCGCTCGGCGGATTCCATCACGCGCAGGATGTTGCCGCCGGCGAGCTTGGCGATATTCTCGTCGCTCCAGCCGCGCTTCATCAGTTCCAGCAACAGCGCGGGATAGCTCTCCACGCCGTCCATGCCCTCGGGCAGCGCGGGCAGGCCGTCATAATCGCCGCCAAGGCCGACATGATCGTGGCCGGCGACCTGCGCGATATGATCGATATGGTCGGCGACCATGGCGATCGTCACCTTGGGCTCGGGATGGGCGGCGAGCCATTGCGCCAGCGCCGCCTGCGCGCGATCGGGCTGGCCGATATAGAGACCGCCGAATGGCGGCGCATTGTAGAGCATGTCCTGCGCGCCACGCTCGGCGCCCCACACGCGGCGCTCCTCGGAGATATAATTGGGCGCGAAGGCGACCATCACGATGCCGCCATTCTTCGCGACCTCCTTCAGCACCGCGTCCGAGACGTTGCGGGGATGGTCGCACAGCGCCCGCGCCGAACTGTGCGAGAAGATGACCGGCGCGTGGCTCGCGGCGATCGCGTCCAGCATGGTCGCCTCGCTCACATGGGAGAGGTCGACCAGCATGCCGAGCCGGTTCAGCTCATGCACCACCGCCACGCCGAACGGGGTCAGGCCGTGATGCGCCGGATTGTCCGTGGCGCTGTCCGCCCAGGCGATCGTGCGGCTGTGGGTGAGCGTCAGATAGCCCACGCCAAGCGCGGCATAGGCGCGCAGCACGGAGAAGCTCTCGTCGATCTGGCCGCCGCCCTCCGCGCCCAGCATCGAGGCGACGCGGCCCGCGCGATGGGCGGCGCGCACCTCCCGCGCGGTGCGGACCAGCCTGAAATCGTCCGGATAGCGCTGCGCGAAGGACTTCACGAGGTCGATCTGCTCCAGCGTCTTCTTCACCTGCTCGATCGGCGGCAGCTCGGCCGGGACATAGACGGACCAGAACTGCCCGCCGACCATGCCGGTGCGCAGCCGGGCGATGTCCGTATCATAGGCCTGCGTATCCAATTGGCGCAGGTCCATGGTCCAGCGCGCGTCCCCGGCGCGATCGGTGAGCGTCTCGGCCCAGTCATTATGCCCGTCGATCAGCGGCGTGGTGCGCAGGATGCGCTTGAGGCGCGACAGGTTGGGATCATTGGGGTCCGGCGGCGCGGCCGAGACGGATGTGGCGGTGAGGAGGACAATGCCGGCCATCAGGGCCGCGCGCGCGGTGCGAAGGATCGTCATGGGCAGGGACGATAGTCACCTTGCCCCGTGTGGCGAAAGGGAAAAATCAGGGCATGAGGCCCTTCCCGATCGGCCCGCGCCGGCCCGACCGCTCAGGACCAGTCCGCCCGGCCCAGCAGCGAGAGGAAGCGCAGGCTCGATCGGCCGAGGCGGACGGTCATGGGATTGGTGCCCGGCGCCTTCTCGCCATCGACGAGCAGGTCGATGCCCGATCCGTCGTCCAGGCTGCGCAGCACCAGTTCGTCCGTGACCGGCAACGGATCGGACGGGCCGTTGCGGAAATCGCCCGTCACCCAGGCCCAGCCATGGGCGACGAGCTGGCCGGCATCCTCCGCCAGGATGCCGAAGGGGCGCACGCCCGCGTTGGATGGCTCCAGATAGACGGCTGTATAGCGGCCCGCCTGCCCGTCAATCTCCATCTCGCCCTCGGCCAGCGTGGCGGAGAGCGCGCGCGGCACGCTTTGCGCCAGCGCGCCGACATCGAGATTGCGCATATCCTCGCGCACATCGCCCCAGGCCGAGGTCGGCCCCGCGACGATGCCGGCATAGGCGGTGATGTCGCCGCTGGTCACGATCGGCACGGTGACGGGCCGCGCGGTGCCGGCGATCACGCCCTCCACGATGGCGGCGGCGTCCGCATCGCCATGCAGCGCATGGGCGAGCAGGTTCATGGTGCCGCCCGGCAGCACCAGCAACTCGCCGCCCCAGCCCTCCAGCGCCGTGGCGAGCGCGCTGACCGTGCCGTCGCCGGTGAGGATCATGACGACGCCGACGCCCGCCGCCTCGATCGCCGCGCGATCGGGCAGGTCTTCCTCGCCGAGCGCGATCATGCGCGCGATCGGTTGCCCGGCCTCTGCGAACCGCGCCGCGATCGTCTCGACCAGATCGGCGTCATAGCTGCCGCTGCGCGGGTTGATGATCATCCAGCTCGTCGTCATTCGTCCATTCGTCCTTGCCCTTGAGCCACGCTGCCCAACAGGCTACAGCGCGGCGATACTGCATCGCAGCACGCATGTTGCCAAGGAACAGAATGTCATGGCCGAGTTTTCGCTCCCCGCGAACAGTGTGATCCGCAAGAACGGGATCGTCCACAAGGCGCCGGACGGCGCGAGCCGGGTGAAGCGCTTCAAGGTCTATCGCTACGATCCCGACTCGGGCGAGAATCCGCGTTACGACACGTTCGAGATCGACCTCGACGAATGCGGGCCCATGGTGCTCGACGCGCTCATCAAGATGAAGGGCGAGCAGGACGCATCGCTCACCTTCCGCCGCTCCTGCCGCGAGGGCATCTGCGGCTCCTGTGCGATGAACATGAACGGCAAGAACGGCCTCGCCTGCACCACCGCGATCGAGGACTGCAAGGGCGAGGTGCGCATCACGCCGCTGCCGCACATGGACGTCATCAAGGATCTCGTCCCCGATTTCACGCATTTCTATGCGCAATACAGCTCCATCAAGCCCTGGCTGCAGACCGTCACGCCGCCGCCCTCGGGCAAGGAGCGGCTCCAGTCGCCCGCCGAGCGCGAGAAGCTGGACGGGCTCTACGAGTGCATCCTGTGCGCCTGCTGCTCGACCAGCTGCCCGAGCTACTGGTGGAACTCCGACAAGTTCCTCGGCCCGGCCATCCTGCTCCAGGCCTATCGCTGGCTGGCCGACAGCCGCGACGAGATGACCGGCGAGCGGCTCGATGCGCTGGAGGACCCCTTCCGCCTCTATCGCTGCCACACCATCATGAACTGCTCCAATGTCTGCCCCAAGGGCCTCTCGCCCGCCAAGGCGATCGCGGAGACCAAGAAGCTGATGGTGGAACGCGCGGCCTGATCGGCGCGCGCCGGGCTGACCCGGTGCAACTTACCCGCATGATGAAACGACCGGCAGTCTCACCGGCGCGATGAACGGTGCCGGATGCGCCACCAGAAACGTCGACTTATCCTCGGGAAATGGTTAACAGGACTTAACAAGGTCGCACCGGGCGTAAGTCCGGATCATCAGAATTTCTGTTTGATTCCTCTTTTCAAGGGACACGACCATGTGGGATTCCAAGTTTCTTTTGCTGGCTCCGATCGCGCTTGCCGGCGCGCTCGCGACACCGGCCTCTGCCGATACATGCGTGGGCACATGCGGCACGCTGGGCGCTGACGGCGTCGTCACCGAGTCGCCGCTCACCGGCACCTATCAATATGTTTCGACTGATAACGGCCTGAGCGGTGTGGGTTCGCTGGGCGTGGGCAGTGAGACCAACGGCTCGACGTTCCAGTCCTCCGTATTCGCCGCCGATATCGGTTCGTCGCTGCAATTCTACTTCAACTATGTGACGTCGGACGGCGCCGGCTTTGCCGATTATGGCTGGGCCGCGCTGCGCCCGGAAAGCGGTGCCGACATCATCCTGTTCACCGCCCGCACGACGCCTTCCGGCGACACCGTGCCCGGCTTCGGCCTGCCCGGCCTCGCGCCCGGCGTGGTGCTGACGCCGTCCTCCACGCCGATCATCGCCGGCGCCCCGGTCTGGAGCGCGCTCGGCGGCAGCTCGGGCACCTGCTTCAACGATGGCTGCGGCTATACCGGCTGGATCGGCATGACCTACACCGTGGCGGACGCGGGCAATTATACGCTGGTCTTCGGCGTCACCAACTGGGACGACCAGAATTATGATACCGGCCTCGCCTTCGACGGCCTGACCATCGACGACACGCCGATCGGCCAGGTGCCCGAGCCGACGACCTGGGCGATGATGCTCGTGGGGTTCGCGGCGATCGGCTCGGCCATGCGCCGCCGCCGGACGGCCATCTCCTTCGCCTGAGCCATCGGGCCGGGATCATTGGAATGACAAGGCGGCGCGGCGGGAAATCCTGCCGCGCCGCTTTCCCTTGCCGGCGGCTTGGGTTACGCCCGCGCGATGACCCGCCTCATCGATTGCTATGACGCTCTCGTCGCCGCCGGCGAACTGAAGACCGATCCGGACCAGCGCGCGGCCGCCGAGCGCCTCACTCGCCTGCAGGCGGAGTTGGAGGCGGCCCCCAAGCGCGGCTCCGTGCTCTGGCGGATGCTCCGCAAGACGCCCGAGCCAGTGCGCGGCGTCTATATGTGGGGCGGTGTCGGCCGCGGCAAATCGATGCTGATGGACCTGCTGCGCGATTGCCTGGAGGGCCCGGCCAAGCGCCGCATCCATTTCCACGAATTCATGCTCGACGTGCACGCCCGCCTGCGCGCGGCGCGCGAGAGCGAGAGCGGCGACCCGATCGCGCCCGTCGCCGCCGCGCTCGCCGGCGAGGTGCGCGTGCTTCTGTTCGACGAGATGGTGGTCAACAACATGGCGGACGCGGCCATCATGTCCCGCCTGTTCACCGCGCTGCTCGATGCCGGCGTCACGCTGGTCGCAACCTCCAATCGCCCGCCCGACGACCTCTACAAGGACGGGCTCAACCGCGAGCTTTTCCTGCCCTTCATCGCGCTGCTCAAGGAGCGGCTGGACATCGTGCCGCTCAACGGCCCGACCGACTATCGGCTCGACCGGCTGGGCGGCATGGACACCTGGCACGTGCCCAATGGCGAGGCGACCACCGCCCGGCTGCGCGAGATCTTCTTCCGCCTCACCGACTATCCGCCCGAGGACAGCGCCCATGTGCCGAGCGAGGCGCTTGCGGTGGGCGGCGGGCGGACGCTGCATGTGCCCAAGTCGCTCAAGGGCGTGGCGGTCTTCTCCTTCAAGCGGTTGTGCGGGGAGGCGCGCGGCGCGGCCGACTATCTCGCCATCGCGCGGCGCTTCCACACCGTCATCATCGTCGGCATCCCGGTTCTGGGGCCGGAGAACCGCAACGAGGCGGCGCGCTTCGTGACGCTGATCGACGAGCTTTACGAGCATAAGGTCAAGCTGATCGCCGGCGCCGATGCCGAGCCCGCCAATCTCTATCCGCAAGGCGACGGGCGCTTCGAATTCGAGCGAACGGTCTCGCGCCTGATGGAAATGCAGTCCGAGGCGTATCTGGGCCTCGGCCATGGCTCGCAGGGCGGGAAAGGCGCGATCCTGCCCGGCTGAGCCGGTGTGGAGATGAGTGGACGAGACGTAGCGCGCGGGTGCGGGCGCGCGGCGCTTCGCTCGTTCAGCGAATGGCCCCCTCGCCGTCCGTCTCGCGAAGGCGGGAAATGTCAGTGCGCCAAAGCTTCGATCCGGTCGCCAGATCTGCCCGAATGGAACAGAACCAATGCTCGCCCAGGGCCCAGCGGGACTGGATAGCCGCGCCGGGCTCCTGCCTGCGCAGGAGCACAACATGGTTTCGTCCGCGCCACGCCCCGGTGCCCGAGCCGCTCGGGGCATCGCGATCGCCGGCGATGTCATAGGCCGCGTCTTCCTTCTCGAGCAGCGCCGCCATCTTCTTGATGAAGTCGGCGTCCGCGCCCCCGACGACCGCCACACGCATCGCACGCATGAAAAAGGGCCGGACGGTCGCCCGTCCGGCCCCATTTTCTGACCTGGCTGGCCGGACTTAGAAGTCCATGCCGCCCATGCCGCCCATGCCGCCGGGCATGCCGCCGCCGGCCGGAGCAGCCTTGTCCTCGGGCAGTTCCGAGATCGTGGCTTCCGTCGTGACCAGCAGGCCCGCGACGCTTGCGGCGTTCTGCAGCGCGGTGCGCACGACCTTGGTGGGGTCGATCACGCCGGCCGCGACCAGATTCTCGTAGGTCTCGGTCTGCGCGTTGAAGCCGATCGACGGATCCTTGCCGTCGAGCAGCTTGCCCGCGACCACCGCGCCGTCATGGCCGGCGTTGGCGGCGATCTGCTTCACCAGCGAGCTGAGCGAGCGACGCACGATGTCGATACCGCGGGTCTGGTCGTCATTCTCGCCCTTCAGGCCGTCAATGGCCTGGCTGGCGTAGAGCAGGGCCGTGCCGCCGCCGGGGACGATGCCCTCTTCGACAGCCGCGCGGGTCGCGTGCAGCGCGTCGTCGACGCGGTCCTTGCGCTCCTTCACCTCGACCTCGGTCGCACCGCCGACCTTGATGACGGCAACGCCGCCGGCCAGCTTGGCAAGACGCTCCTGCAGCTTCTCGCGGTCATAATCGGAGGTGGTGACCTCGATCTGCGCGCGGATCTGCTCGACGCGGCCCTTGATGCCATCGGCATCGCCGGCACCGTCGACGATCGTGGTGTTGTCCTTGTCGATGGTGACGCGCTTGGCTTCGCCCAGCATGCCCAGCGTGACGGTCTCGAGCTTGATGCCGAGATCTTCCGAGATCATCTGACCGTTGGTCAGGATCGCGATATCCTCCAGCATCGCCTTGCGACGATCGCCGAAGCCCGGCGCCTTGACGGCGGCGATCTTCAGGCCGCCACGCAGCTTGTTGACGACGAGCGTGGCCAGCGCCTCACCCTCGATGTCCTCTGCGATGATGAGCAGCGGACGACCCGACTGAACAACCGCTTCGAGGATCGGCAGCATCGCCTGCAGCGAGGAGAGCTTCTTCTCGTGGATCAGGATATAGGGGTCCTGAAGCTCGACCTGCATCTTCTCGGGGTTGGTGATGAAGTAGGGCGAGAGGTAGCCGCGATCGAACTGCATGCCCTCGACGACGTCCAGCTCGAACTCGAGGCCCTTGGCCTCCTCGACGGTGATGACGCCTTCCTTGCCGACCTTCTCCATGGCCTCGGCGATCTTCTCGCCGACTTCCTTGTCGCCATTGGCCGAGATGATGCCGACCTGGGCGATCTCGTTCGAACCGGAAACCGGCTTCGAGCGGGCCTGGATGTCCGCGACGACCTTGGTCACGGCCAGATCGATGCCGCGCTTGAGGTCCATCGGGTTCATGCCGGCGGCCACCGACTTCATGCCCTCGCGCACGATCGCCTGGGCGAGCACGGTGGCGGTGGTGGTGCCGTCGCCGGCCGCGTCATTGGTCTTGGAGGCGACCTCGCGGACCATCTGCGCGCCCATATTCTCGCCCTTGTCCTTGAGCTCGATTTCCTTGGCGACGCTCACGCCGTCCTTGGTGATGCGGGGCGCACCGAAGCTCTTCTCGATGACGACGTTGCGGCCCTTGGGGCCCAGCGTGACCTTCACCGCGTCGGCGAGAATGTCCACGCCGCGCAGGATGCGCTCGCGGGCGTCGCGCGAAAATTTGACGTCCTTGGCTGCCATGTTGCAAATCCTTTCTTGAATTCCGTCATCCCAGCGGAGGCTGGGACCGTGCGGCCGGGGCCGCGCTTGATCTCATGCGATCCCGGTTTTCACCAGGATGGACGAGATCGGCCGTTCAGCCGATCACGCCCAGAATGTCGCTTTCCTTCATGATGAGCAGGTCTTCGCCATCGACCTTCACCTCGGTGCCCGACCACTTGCCGAACAGGACACGGTCGCCGGCCTTCACGTCGAGCGGAGTCACCTTGCCATCCTCGGCCTTGGCGCCGGTGCCGACCGAGACGATCTCGCCTTCCTGCGGCTTTTCCTTGGCGGTGTCGGGGATGATGATGCCGCCAGCCGTCTTCTCGTCGGCTTCGATGCGGCGAACCAGCACGCGATCGTGCAGGGGACGAAATGCCATTTCTTGTCCTTTCCTTATGGGCGTGGCCTGCCACCGCTTCCGGTTGGACCCACGCGCCACCGGCATGCTTGCCGACGATCCCCGCAATCCCCAGATACCGGCGCAATCCCCGCGCATGAATCAGCTTGTTGGCACTACCTCCCGGTGAGTGCCAACGGCAGGCATATGGGTCTGGCCGGAAAAGGGTCAAGGGCCGCGCGACGAATAATTGGCATCTTTCGATGACAGGATGGCGACGCGGCCCGCAAGGCGCGGCGGGCCCCGCCCCGCGCCACCCTCCGCAACCGCGTGCATCGCGCGATGAGTTGCGCTAGCGTCCGCGCCGAACAAGGGAAGGATCACCCCCGTGAAGTTTCTCGTTGGTGCCTGGAAAGTCGTCGTTGCGCTCAAGGATGCGCTGGTGCTGATGCTCCTGCTGCTGTTCTTCGGCCTGGTCTATACCGGCCTCAAAATGGCCCGCGCACCGAGCAGCGTGCCCGGCAGCGGCGCGCTCTATCTGGCGCTGGACGGGGCGATCGTGGAACAGCCGCGCGCCGTGGACGGCCTCTCCTCGCTGGCGGACAGCGCCGCGCCGCGCGAATATCGCCTGCGCGACGTGGTCCGCGCGATCGAGACCGCCTCGGCCGACAAGGCGATCAAGGCCGTGGTGCTGGATCTGGACGGGTTCGGCGGCGGCGGCCAGGTGGCGATGGAGCGGGTCGGCGCGGCGCTCGACAAGGCCCGCGCCGCCGGCAAGCCGGTGCTGGTCCATGCGACATTCTACAGCGACGACAGCTATCTACTCGCCGCCCATGCCAGCGAGGTGTGGCTGAACCCGCTCGGCATGGTCGGCGTCACCGGCCCGGGCGGCAGCAACCTCTATTACAAGGGCCTGATCGACAAGCTCGGCGCCAAGACCCATGTCTATCGCGTCGGCACATACAAGAGCGCGGTGGAGCCCTATACGCGCACCGGCCAGTCGCCCGAGGCGCGCGCCGCCAACGAGACGCTGGTGAAGGCGGTGTGGGCAAGCTGGCTCGCCGATGTGGGCAAGGCGCGGCCCAAGGCGAAGATCGAGCCCTATCTCGCCGATCCGCTGGCGCTGCTGCGCGCGCAGGGCGGCGATGCGGCCAAGGCAGCGCAGGCGGCCGGGCTGGTCGACAAGCTCGGCGACCAGATCGCGTTCGGCAAGCGCGTCGCCACCATCGCGGGCGAGGGCAGTGACGGCGGGCCGGGCGATTTCGCCGCGATCCCGCTCGATCATTATGCCCGCCGCCATGCGGAGGCGACGTCCGGCCAGGTCGGCGTCATCACCGTGGCCGGCGAGATCGTCGACGGCGAGGCGACGGCCGGCGTCGCGGGCGGAACCAGCATCGCGAGCCTGATCCGCGACGCGCTGGCCGATGACGACATCAAGGCGCTGGTGCTGCGGGTGGATTCGCCCGGCGGATCGGTGACCGCCTCCGAGGAGATCCGCTCCGCGCTGCTGGAAGCGCGCGAGCAGGGCCTGCCGGTCATCGTCTCGATGGGCAATGTCGCGGCGAGCGGCGGCTATTGGGTCAGCACGCCCGCCGACATGATCTTCGCGGAGCCGGCGACGATCACCGGCTCGATCGGCGTGTTCGGCATCCTGCCCAGCTTCGAGGATACGCTCGCGCGCATCGGCGTGACCAGCGACGGCGTCAAGGCGACGCCGCTCTCCGGCGAGCCGGACGTGGTCGGCGGCGTGAGCCCGGAGTTCGACGCGCTCGCCCAGGCCAGCGTGGAGGATACCTATCGCCGGTTCATCGGCCTCGTCGCCCAGTCCCGCAAGCTGACCCCGCAGCGCGTCGACGAGATCGGCCAGGGCCGGGTGTGGGACGGCGGCACCGCACGGCAGCTGCAACTGGTCGATCGCTTCGGCGGCATCGAGGATGCGGTGGCCGAAGCCGCCCGCCGCGCGAAGCTGAGCGGCAGCGCGGCGGCCGCCCGCTATTTCGATCCGTCGCCGGACCGCTGGACGATGTTGTTCGCCATGCTGGGCGGCAATCGGGAGGAAGGCCGCGCCGTCCGCGCCGCGCCGCGCGACTGGCTGAGCCAGGCGGCATGGCGGCGCGAACAGATGGCGATGCAGGCCGTCGCGGACATGCGCTCGCTGATCGCCGGCCCGGCCATCCGGATCGACTGCCTCGAATGCCGCAGCTTCGCCCCGCCCCGCGCCATGCCGGCGGATCGGGGCCGCGCGCCGGCGCACTGGTGGACGCTGCTGATGGCCGTCGCGGGGCGCTGAGCGACCGACCCGTCCGGCGGGTATCCGCGCTCGCCGGACCTGCGGCGCGGCCTCTGCCCGCACTGCGGCACCGGCCTCTGTTCGGAGCGCGCCGGCGCGAACAGCCTCGACGAACCGGGCCGCTTCCGGCCGACCGGACATATCCGGGTCTCACGCAAACAGGTCCGGCTCATGTTCGCGGAAGACCTGCCCCGCCATCCCGGAAATCCGCCGGCCTGAGCGCTCAGTCCGCGCGGTCCGCCGGCGTGGTATAGACGGGCAGCGCCAGTCCCCGCGCGATGGCGAAGGCGCGCAGCACGAAGCCCGCCAGCGCGGCGAACGCGCCGGACGGGGCGCTGGGCGCGCCCAGCCCGACCAGCAGCGCGTAGAGGCCCGCCGAGAGCGCGGCGGCCGTCACATAGATTTCCGGCCGCAGCAGGATCGACGGCACGCCGGCCAGCAGATCGCGCATGATGCCGCCGACGCAGGCGGTCGTGACACCCATCAACGCGGCGATGAAGGGATGCACGCCGAAGCTCATCGCCTTGGCGGTGCCGAACACCGCGAAGGCGGCAAGGCCGATCGCGTCCATCCAGTCGAGCGCGCGGCCCGGCCACCAGCGCGCCGGCGTCACATAGATGATGACCGCGGCGGAGAGGCAGATCAACGCCTGCGAGGCGTCATGCACCCAGAAGACCGGCGCGCCGATCAGCAGATCGCGCACCGTGCCGCCGCCCACCCCCGTGGCGAGCGCGAAGAAGGCGAATGTGACCAGCGTCTGGCGTTGCTGCGCGGCCGCCAGCGCGCCGGACGCGGCGAACAGGAAGATGCCGACATCGCTCAGCAGGCCGAGGATCGGGCCGATCGGAACGATGATGCCGGGCGTGTCCATCGCGGCGCTTTACGATCGCGCTCCCGCCCTGTCGAGATCGGCGCGTGCGCCGCCGGTCATGCCGCAGGGCTCTCCACATTCATCCGGCGACCGACCCCGACCCGGCGATTTGCCGACGCCTCCCGGAACATCGTCTTGCGCGACGCGAATTGCAGCCTGCGGGCGCGGCGAAAGTGGGCCGCCCTGTCGCCATGTCGTGCTCCTGCGCAGGCAGGAGCACATGACTCCATCTCACTCGGACGAGTTCCAAAGCCCGCCCGTCTCTCGATTGAAGCGCCGATGCGGTCGCCCGCGCCTCAGATATGGATGGGCTTGCCCAGCACGGCCATCGCGGCTTCCTTCACCGCTTCGCTGTGCGTCGGGTGGGCGTGGCAGGTATAGGCGATGTCCTCGCTGGTCGCGCCGAACTCCATGGCCTGCGCGGCCTGGGCGATCATCGTGCCGGCGACGCTGGCGATGATCCAGACGCCCAGCACGCGGTCCGTCTCGGCATCCGCGATCACCTTCACGAAGCCGTCCGGCTCATGATTGGTCTTGGCGCGGCTGTTCGCCAGCATGGGGAACTTGCCGACCTTGATCGCGCCCTTCTCCTTCGCCGCTTCCTCGGTAAGGCCCACGCCGGCGATCTCCGGCATGGTGTAGACCACGCTCGGGATCACATCATGGTTCACGATGCCGGTGAGCCCCGCGATATTCTCGGCGACGGCGATGCCCTCATCCTCGGCCTTGTGCGCGAGCATCGGGCCGGGGATCACGTCGCCGATCGCCCAGACGCCGGGCACATTGGTGGCGAAATCGGGACCGGTCTCGATCTGGCCGCGCTTGTTGAGCTGGATGCCGATCTTGTCGAGGCCCAGCCCCTCGGTGTTCGGGCGGCGGCCGATGGAGACCAGCACCGCGTCGGCCTCCAGCGTCCCGGCGTCCCCGCCGGCGGCCGGCTCGAGCGTCAGCGTCGCTTTCTTGCCCTTCACGCTGGCGCCGGTCACCTTGGTGCCGAGCTTGAATTCGATGCCCTGCTTCCTGAAGATCTTGTTGGCTTCCTTGCGCACGTCGCCATCCATGCCGGGCAGGATCTGGTCGAGATATTCGACCACAGTGACCGTCGCGCCGAGCCGCCGCCAGACGCTGCCCAGTTCCAGTCCGATGACGCCCCCGCCGATCACGACGAGATGGCCCGGCACCTTGCCGAACTCCAGCGCGCCGGTCGAATCGACGATGATGCCCTTGGCATTGTCCACATCCACGCCCGGCAGCGGCGTGACCGAGGAGCCGGTGGCGATGATGATATTCTTCGCGCTGACGGTCTTGCCCGCCACATCCACGCTATGCGCGTCCTTGAAGCTGGCATGGCCCTTCAGCCAGTCGATCTTGTTCTTCTTGAACAGGAATTCGATGCCGCCGGTCAGCCCCTTCACCGCGTCGAGCCGCTGGCCCTGCATGGTCGGCAGGTCCAGCTCCGGCTTCACCTTGATGCCCATCGCCGCCATCGCGCCGCCGGCCGCCGCCTCGAAATATTCGGAGGCGTGGAGCAGGGCCTTGGAAGGAATGCAGCCGACGTTGAGGCATGTGCCCCCCAGCGTCTCGCGGCTATCGGCGCAGGCGGTCCTGAGGCCGAGTTGCGCGGCGCGAATGGCAGCCACATAGCCGCCCGGCCCTGCACCGATCACGAGGACGTCATAGTCGAACTGGTCTGCCATTGCCTACTCCATCAACCAGTGCGAACGGCGCACTGAACTGCCGGACCATGTTCCTGCGAAGGCAGGAACCCATCTCAGACCGCGATCCGCGGCCAGAGACCGGCCCATTGGGGATTCCCTTCCTGGATGGACCCGGTCTTCCAGGCCCGTTTCCATTTCTTTATCTGCAGTGCGCGCAAGCGTGCGTCCTGCAGGTCGTCATAGACTTCATACCAGACCAGCCGGCGGCAACCATATGCCTTGCTGAAACCCTCGATCGGCCCTTCCCGATGCTGATGGCATCGTTCCGGAAGATCGCTCGCCACACCAGGATAGAAGCATATCCTTGCGCCGACTCGCCATGATGTAAACAAAGCCCCGTGTCGTTTCGAGCCTCCACCGTCATGGACTCCTGCCTTCGAGGAGCACAGCTCATCCAGGCCGCCGGGCCGCGTCACGCCTCAAAGATCGATCAGCAGCCGCGTGGGATCCTCGATCGCATTCTTGATTGCCACCAGGAAGGTTACGGCTTCGCGACCATCGATCAGGCGGTGATCGTAGCTGAGCGCCAGATACATCATCGAGCGCGCGACGATCTGGCCGTTCCTGACCACCGGCCGCTCCTCGATGCGGTGCAGGCCGAGCACGGCGGACTGCGGCGGATTGACGATCGGCGTCGACATGAGGCTGCCGAACACGCCGCCATTGGAGATGGTGAAGGTGCCGCCGGCCATGTCGGCCATGGTCAGCGTGCCCTCCTTGGCGCGCTTGCCGAAATCGGCGATGCCCTTCTCGATCTGCGCGACGCTCATCGCCTCGGCATTGCGGATCACCGGCACGACCAGGCCGTTCGGCGCGGACACCGCGATCGAGATGTCGCAGAAGTCGTTATAGACGATCTCGTCGCCCTCGATCTGCGCGTTGACGGCGGGCACGTCCTTGAGCGCCATGCACGCGGCCTTCACGAAGAAGCCCATGAAGCCCAGCCGCACGCCATGCTTCTTCTCGAACAGGTCCTTGTACTTCGCGCGCGCCTCGATGACGGCGGTCATGTCGACATCGTTGAAGGTGGTGAGCAGCGCGGCGGTCTCCTGCGCGCTCTTGAGGCGCTTGGCGACGGTCTGGCGCAGGCGCGTCATCTTGACCCGCTCCTGCGCGCGGGACGGACCGGCCGGCGCCGCGGCGGACGCGGCCGGCGCGCTCGGCGTGGCGGCGGCGACCGCCGTGCCCGCCGCGATGGCGGCCATCACATCGTCCTTGGTCAGGCGGCCATCCTTGCCGGAGCCGGCGATGCGGCTCGGGTCCAGCCCATGCTCTAGCACCAGCCGGCGCACGGCCGGCGACAGGGTGATCGCGCCGGATGCGTCGCCCTCGGCGGCGGGCTCGGCTGCCGGTGCGGGCGTGGTCGCGGCGACGGCCGGCGCCGGCTCGCTCTTGACCGGCGCGGGGGCCGCTGTGGCCGGCTTGGCGGCAGCCGCGCCGCCCGCCTCGACGATCGCGACGACCGCGCCGACATTCACCGTGTCGCCTTCCTTGACGAGCTGTTCGCCCAGCACGCCGGCGACCGGCGAGGGCACTTCGATCGCGACCTTGTCGGTTTCCAGGCTGACGATCGGTTCATCGAGCGCCACGGCCTCGCCGGGCTTCTTCAGCCACTGGCCGACGGTCGCCTCGGTGACCGATTCGCCCAGCGTCGGGACTTTCACTTCGGTGGCCATGTCTTTCCTCCTGGCACCGCCCTGGGGCGGGTCTTAAGCTTTCTTCTGGCGCCTGATCTCGGCGCGCACGCTGTGGCCGAGCGCATCGGCGACCAGCGCGCCCTGCTCGGCGAGATGGCGCTTGGCGAGGCCCGTCGCGGGCGATGCGGACGCCTTGCGGCCGGCATAGCGGGCCCGCATCGGCGCCTTGCCCGCCTCCTCCAGCGCCGCCTCGATGAACGGCTCCACGAAGAACCAGCCGCCATTGTTGCGGGGTTCCTCCTGGCACCACACCACCTCCTCCAGCGCGGTCATGCGCTTGAGGCGCGCGGCGAGCGCGTCGGTCGGGAACGGGTAGAGCTGCTCGATGCGGACGATCTGGATGTCCTTGTCGCCCGCCGCGTCGCGCGCCTCGATAAGGTCGTAGGCGACCTTGCCGGAGCACAGGACGAGCCGCTTCGTGCGCGTATCGGGTGCCGGATTGGTATCCGAGAGGATGCGCATGAAGTGCCGCTCGCCCATGAAGTCCTCGGCCTTGCTGACCGCCAGCTTGTGGCGCAGCAGCGACTTGGGCGTCATGATGATCAGCGGCTTGCGGAACGGCCGCAGCATCTGCCGGCGCAGGATGTGGAAATAATTGGCCGGCGTGGTGCAGTTGGCGACCTGGATATTGCCCTCCGCGCAGAGCTGGAGGAAGCGCTCCAGCCGCGCCGAGCTATGCTCGGGCCCCTGCCCCTCATAGCCATGCGGCAGCAGCAGCACGAGGCCGTTGGCCCGCAGCCACTTGGATTCGGACGAGGCGATATACTGGTCGATGACGATCTGCGCGCCATTGGCGAAATCGCCGAACTGCGCCTCCCACAGCACCAGGCTCTTGGGATCGGCCATGGCATAGCCATATTCGAAGCCGAGCACGCCATATTCCGAGAGCGGGCTGTCATAGACCTCGAAATGGCCGTGCGGCACATTGAGGAGCGGGATATATTTGCGCTCCGTATCCTGGTCGATCCACGCCGCATGCCGCTGGCTGAACGTGCCGCGCCCGCTATCCTGGCCGGACAGGCGCACGCCATAGCCTTCCGAGAGCAGCGAGCCGAAGGCCAGCGCCTCGCCCGTCGCCCAGTCGAAATTCTCGCCCGTGCGGAACATCTCGGCCTTGGCGTCGAGGATACGGCGCAGCGTCCTGTGGATGTTGAGGTCCGCCGGCACGGTGGTCAGCGTGCGGCCCAGGCTCTCGAACAGCTTGGAGCCGATCGCGGTATCCACATTCTGCCGCGCGGTCTCGGCATTGGCCGGCTGGTGCAGGCCGGACCAGCGCCCGGCGAACCAGTCCGCCTTGTTCGCCTTGTAGCTGGCGGCCGCCTCGAACTCCTCCTCGAGCAGGTCGACGAAAGCGTCGGTCGTGACCTGGACGAACGCATCGTCCACCACGCCCTGCTCGCGCAGGCGCGCGCCGTAGATGGCGCTCACCGGCGGATGGTTCTTGATCCGGGCATACATGAGCGGCTGGGTGAAGCTCGGCTCGTCGCCCTCATTATGGCCGAAGCGGCGATAGCACCACATGTCGATCACGATATCGCGATGGAAGGTCTGGCGATAGTCGATCGCCAGCTTGCAGGCGAAGGTCACCGCTTCCGGATCATCGCCGTTCACATGCAGGATCGGCGCCTGAACGCCCTTGGCGACATCGCTCGGATAGGGCGAGGACCGCGCGAACTGGGGCGAGGTGGTGAAGCCGATCTGGTTGTTGATGACGAAGTGGATGCACCCGCCGGTATTGTAGCCGCGGATGCCGGAGAAGCCGAAACATTCCCACACGATGCCCTGGCCGGCGAAGGCCGCGTCGCCATGGATCAGCACGGGCAGCACCTGCTGGTGCTTGCCGGGGCCGATATCGTCGCGGAACACCTGCTGCGCGCGCACCTTGCCGAGCACGATCGGATCGACCGTCTCCAGATGCGAGGGGTTGGGCACCAGGCTCATATGCACGTTGATGCCGTCGAACTCGCGGTCCGTGGAGGTGCCCAGATGATATTTGACGTCGCCCGACCCGCCGACATCCTCGGGATTGGCGGTGCCGCCCGAGAATTCGTGGAAGATGACGCGGAAGCCCTTGGCCATGACGTTGGCGAGCACGTTCAGCCGGCCGCGATGCGCCATGCCGTAGACGATCTCGCGCACGCCATATTGGCCGCCATATTTAATGACCGCCTCGAGCGCGGGAATCATGGATTCGCCGCCGTCCAGGCCGAAGCGCTTGGTGCCGACATATTTGCGGCCCAGGAACTTCTCATATTGCTCGCCCTGGATGACCTTGGTCAGGATCGCCATCTTCCCTTCCGGGGTGAAGATGATCTCCTTGTCCTTGCCTTCCATGCGGTCCTGCAGGAAGCGGCGCTCCTCCACATCGGCGATGTGCATATATTCGAGGCCGACATTGCCGCAATAATTGCGGCGCAAAATGTCCACGATCTCGCGGATGGTCGCCCATTCGAAGCCGAGCGCGCCGCCGACATAGAGCTTGCGGTCCAGATCGGCGCCGGAGAAGCCGTGATATTCAGGCGTGAGGTCGGCCGGCAGCTCCCGGTCGGCAAGGCCGAGCGGATCGAGATTGGCGGCCAGATGACCACGCACGCGATAGGTGCGGATGAGCATCATCGCGCGGATGGAATCGCCCGCCGCGCGCGCGATGTCCGCTTCCGCGATCGGCGCGCCGGCCCTGGCGGCGGCCGCCTTGACCGCGACTTCCATCTGCGTGGGGTCCAGCGCGGCGGTCAGGTCGTCCGTCGCATCCAGCGGCCAGCCCTTGCGGGCCCAGCTCGGCCCCTGCTCGACCTCGGTCATTCCCGTGAAATCCTGGTTCTCATAGCCCATGGCTCGATCCTCGCTTCGCCCTTGTCCGGCCGAATGATGAATGGCCGCCCGCCCCGCGCCCGCCTTAGCGGCGAGGGATGAAGCCGCCCTTAACCAAGCTTAGCCCTTCAACACTTCGAGCAGCGTCGTGCCCAGTTCCGAAGGGCTGGCGGCAACCCGGATACCGGCGGCCTCCATCGCCGCGATCTTGTCTTCCGCGCCGCCCTGGCCGCCCGAGACGATAGCGCCGGCATGGCCCATGCGACGGCCCGGAGGCGCCGTGCGCCCGGCGATGAAACCGGCCATCGGCTTGCTGCGGCCCCGCTTCGCCTCGTCGATGAGGAACTGCGCGGCCTGCTCCTCGGCATTGCCGCCGATCTCGCCGATCATGATGATGCTCTTGGTCTCGTCGTCCGCGAGGAACAGCTCCAGCACGTCGATGAAGTTGGTGCCGTTGACCGGATCGCCGCCGATGCCCACCGCCGTGGTCTGGCCGAGGCCCGCATTGCTGGTCTGGAACACCGCCTCATAGGTGAGCGTGCCCGAGCGCGAGACCACGCCCACGCTGCCCTGCTTGAAGATGGAGCCCGGCATGATGCCGATCTTGCACTGGTTCGGCGTCAGCACGCCCGGGCAGTTGGGCCCGATGAGGCGCGACTTGCTGCCGGAGAGCGCGCGCTTCACCCGCACCATGTCGAGCACCGGAATGCCTTCCGTGATCGTCACGATCAGCGGCACTTGTGCGTCGATCGCCTCGAGGATGGAGTCGGCGGCGAATGGCGGCGGCACATAGATGACGGACGCGGTCGCGCCGGTCTTCGCCACCGCTTCCTCGACCGTGTCGAACACGGGAAGGCCGATATGGCTGGTGCCGCCCTTGCCGGGCGTGACGCCGCCGACCATCTGCGTGCCATAGGCCAGCGCCTGCTCGGTGTGGAACGTGCCGGTCGCGCCGGTCATGCCTTGCGTGATGACCTTGGTGTTCTTGTCGACGAGGATGGACATATGGTTTCCTTGTTCAGCCTATCGAAATGACAGTCCAGATTGCGAAAAAGATCACGGCCAGCTCGACGATCAACCTGATGATCGACATTCCATTATAGCAGCGGCCGAAAACGAAACTGACAACAGGTCCTGCCAGGAAAGGCGATGATAACTCTGGCCATAGCCAAACGAACAGGACTACCACCGCGTAACCGACTGCCAAAAGACCTCCATAAAGAGGTAAAGGCATGTCGTTGCCGAAGGTCGCTCGCTTGGCCACGAGCGCAATCACCCCAGGCTCGGCTCGATGCCCTTGCACGCCACGAGCAGTTCCTTGACCGCGTCGACGCTGGACTGGAAATTCGCCTTGGCCTCGGCGTCGAGGGCGATCTCGATCACTTCCTCCGCGCCGTTCGCGCCGATCACCACCGGCACGCCGACATAGAGGCCGTCGAGGCCATATTTGCCGTCCACATGCACGGCGCAGGGCAGGATGCGCTTCTGGTCGCCCAGATAGGCCTCCGCCATGGCGATGGCGCTGGTGGCGGGCGCATAATAGGCCGAGCCGGTCTTGAGCAGGCCGACGATCTCGCCGCCGCCCGAGCGCGTGCGCGCCACGATCGCGTCGATCGCCGCCTTGCTGGACTTGCCCATCTTGACGAGGTCGTCGACGGGGATGCCGGAAATCGTGGTGTAGCTGGTGACGGGGACCATCGTGTCGCCATGGCCGCCGAGCACGAAGGCGTTCACATCCTTCACCGAGACATCGAACTCCCAGGCGAGGAAGGTGGCGAAGCGCGCCGAATCGAGCACGCCGGCCATGCCCACCACCTTGTTGTGCGGCAGGCCGGAGAATTCACGCAGCGCCCAGACCATCGCGTCGAGCGGGTTGGTGATGCAGATGACGAAGGCGTCGGGCGCATGGGCCTTGATGCCCTCGCCGACCGACTTCATCACGCCCAGATTGATGCCGAGCAGATCGTCTCGGCTCATGCCCGGCTTGCGCGGCACGCCGGCGGTCACGATGATGACGTCCGCGCCGGCGATGTCGGCATAGTCGTTGGTGCCCGTGATCTTCGCGTCGAAGCCTTCGATCGGCCCGCACTGGGAGAGGTCGAGCGCCTTGCCCTGGGGGATGCCCTCGGCGATGTCGAACAGGACGATATCGCCCAGTTCCTTCTTCGCCGCGAGATGGGCGAGCGTGCCGCCGATCATGCCGGCACCGATAAGGGCGATCTTCTTGCGAGCCATACGCCTGAGTCTCCATTGTGACGGGTCGTCGATGGGCGTGCCCTAGGCCGAATTGGTTACCGGTTCAATGTCGATGCGGCCGGTTTTCAGCTTTTCTTTGCAATTCGTTCGCAATATCAATAAAGGCTCGCGCGCTCAGAAAATGCGCTTTCTTCTGATGATTTGTGTCGTCAACCAATATTCGCCGGGCGCGGCCTCGGCCGGCTCGGGACGCCACATGGGCGAAAAATGATCCAGCGAGGCTGGCGGCATGGCGCCGATCGCTTCGCTGTTCACGACGAAGCGCAGGTCGCGCCAGCCGCGCCGGTCGATCCGCACCAGCACCAGTGCGTCATAGCCGTCCAGCACCTCGGGCGGCTGTTGCACCCGGGAGACGCGGCCGCCCGGCTGGATGCGCTGCACCGTCCGCCCGCCGATGGTGAGCAGCCACTGGTTCATGTCGCCGGGGTGCGCCCAGCTATAGGGGAAATAGGCGCGGCCCCAGTCCGGCCCGGTATAGATGATCGCGACATTGGGGCCCGCCGCGCCGAGCGCGCGCTCCAGCCCGGCCTGCTGGCCCGCGCCGAACCATTCCGCGCGATAATGATAGACGATCGTGCCGACCAGCGCGCCGGCGATCATCGCGCCGGCGCCGGCCAGCCGGATGCGGCGCAGCACCGGCTCGGCGCGGACCAGCCGGGGCGTGAAGCTCGCTGCGGCAAGCAGCGCGACGAGCAGGCCAAGCCAGGCATGGCTGGTCGGCTCGCTCCAGTTGTGCAGGCGCAGCAGCGGGCCGGCGACGATCACCAGCAGCGTGCCGGCCAGCGCGCCGACCAGCAGCAGCGCGAAAGGATGCGTGCGCTCCGACGCGCCGTTGCGCTGCAGCCGGCCGATAAAGCCATAGAGGCCGAGCAGGATCAGGATCGCGGTGCCGGGCACGCGCAGGGTCACGCCGGTGAGCAGCAGCAGGTCCGCATTATGCGCCGCGAGCTTGGTGCCCAGACTGAGGAGGCCCTGCAGGCTGAGCGATTCGGCGAGCGGCTCGAACAGATGCTGCAGCGCGATCGGCACGAGCAGCACGGGCGCGGTGAACAGCGCCGCGCGCAGCCGCCGCCGCGCCTCCGCCCCATCGGGCGCGGCGAACAGCAGCATGGCGAACAGGGTGGCGGTCGCCAGCGCCCCGCTCACCCCGCACAGCGCGCTCGCCGCGCCGAGCAGGGAGAAGCTGACCAGCGGATCGCGCCCGCCGATCTTCCCGCGCGTCAGCAGGACGGCGAGCTGGGCGCAGAACAGGATGAAGACATAAGGGTCCGGCCCCAGATTGACGACCGCCTCCACGAAGCGCGGCGACAGCGCGATCAGCAGGCCGGCGACGAGCGCGGTGCGCTGGTCCATCCGCATGGCGACCGCGCGCAGCAGCAGCGCGATGCCGCCCAGCGCCAGCAGCAGGTGGGCGATCCGCAGGCCCGGCAGGCCGAAGGGATTGATCCGCCAGAACAGGGCGTCGACGAGCAGAGGCAGCGGCGCGGCATGCGAGGGGGGCGGCATGAGCGCGACGGCCTGGCTGCCCGCGATCCAGCCGAGCAACTGCCCCGGCGGCAGCGCGATCGCGCGGAGATGGGCGATGTCCGCCACGCCCGGCGAGGCGCTCAGCGCGATGTGCAGCGCGCCCGCGCTGAAGACCAGCAGGCAGAGCGTGACGAGATGGCGCAGGATCAGGTCAATCCCCAGCTCCTTCCCCATCATGCCACCCGCGCGTCGCCCCATGGCGCGATCATAGCCGATAAATTCACCATGGCCATGGCCATGGCGGTATGGCGACGGCGGAGTCCGGCACCGTGGGAGGGCAGCGGCGCCTGTCGGGCGGACCATGGCGCAGGTCGGTCGCGCGCCAAGGCGCCCGCGGCGATGCTTCGGCGGAGTCCGCGCTGCGGCACCTCGATCGCCATGATATGCGGGCCGGCCGGATCATCCATATCGCATGCGGGGCCGATCCTCACTGGACCGTCCTGCCAGCGGAAGCGGGGCCATTGCATGGTTCAGCAGACAGGGCGCCCCGATCCGGCCTCGTCAATCCGGCGAACGCGGAACCCGGCGGAGCGCGGTTGCGGCCCCGCTTCCCGCGTTCGCGGGAATGCGGAAGGACGGGTGACGATGCGCGGCCTTGTGCAAAGGCCGAACTCTCTCGCTGCGGAGAACCCGGCCTCCGGGATGGCGCGGCGCCGTCGCAGCCGCCGAGACGCTAATGGGGGTCGGCATCGCTGCCGGCCCCCACTGCACCATCGCTTTCCAATCCGTTGCCGGAAATCCAGCGGCTGGCTTGGCTGCCCTCCGGACCCGAAGGCCCGGGGAGCGCCGGCTTGCGCGCATCTGGCGATACCGCGCAAGTCTTGCCTCATCCTTTCCCGAAGGTCGGGACAAGTCGGCCTGTCCGCATCGCCCGAGGGCAATCCCGACTGCCACTTCTCTGGCCCCTGATCTGGCCTAGACGGCCATTTCCGGTTCCACCCCATCGTCCCGATCCGGCGCTCCGAAGAGCGTCGTCGGATGCAGGCATCCGGGGCTCCGGTCCGCATCGATCGCCCAAAGGACTTTCTCTGCCAAACCGGGTCGGTCCGCTCATCAAGCCTTTGATTTCTCACTGGCTTTTTCGCTTTCCGTAGACAGATGCTCTCACAGGATTCGAGTCGCGCAAAGCGGAATCGGACGCTGCATCGCGGCAGCGGACCGCAAAGCTGTGGATGAATGTGGATAAGTCTGGGGAGGGATCGCGCAGCCGACTGGATTGGCGCGGGAAATTCCGCGTCGCCGCGACCGGCAAGGACGGCCACCGGCAAGCGAAAGGGGCGGTCCCGTCGCCGGGCCGCCCCTTCATTCTCTTCGTCTTCGCGCCCGCACCAAAATCCGGCGCGGCGCTCAGGGCTCAAAAGAAGCCGCTGAGGTTCATCGGGCCGGCGGCCCCGGCTGCGGCGATATAGGCCGCGACGATCTTCTTCCAAAGCTGCATGTCGAAATCTCCATCGGATGGCCGAAGGGCCTTCCCCATCTGTCCGATGACCGACATATGTTGCGGCGCAGCATTTTCAATTGCAAACCGATCTGGTAGATTGCAGAAACTGCAATCGCACTCAGTCGGCCGTGTCCGCCATCTCCAGGATCTTGCGATATTCCTCCGGCGTAACGGGCGAGACGGAGAGGCGCGACTGCCGGATCATCGCCATGCCGGCCAGGGCAGGTTCCGCCTTCATCGCCCTGAGCGTCACCGGATGGGCCAGCTTCTTCACCGGCGCGACCTCCACCGCCATCCACTTGCCGGTCTCGTCCGTGCTGTCCGGCTCGGCGGTGCGCACGATCTCCATGATGCCGACCGCCTCGACCCCGATATTGCTGTGGTAGAAGAAGGCGCGATCGCCCAGCGCCATCGCCTTCATGTTGAGCTGCGCGGCGTGATTGCGCACGCCGTCCCACTCCGCCCGGCCCTTGGCGACGAAATCGTCCCATGAGAAACAATCGGGTTCGGATTTCATCAGCCAGTAGCGCATCGCGGCGGTCTCCTCCTGTGGTCGCGCAGCCATTTCCACGCGCGGCGCGCGGGCGCAAGTCCCGGCCGGCAGGTGACAGGCGCGGCGCGAGCGCCTAATCTCGCGGCAATCATCCCTTTCCGCCACGAGTTTCCCCATGACGTCATCGACCCTACTCGAACAGGTGCCCATCCTCTCCCTCGCCGCGCTCGATGCCGACGCCTTTGCCCAGGCGATCGGCACCAACTTCCGCGATTACGGCTTCGCCATGGTGAAGGACCATGGCATGGATGCCGATCTGATCGCGCGGGGCTGGGCGCTGGCCAAGGCCTTCTTCGCCCTGCCCGAGGCGGCCAAGCGCGCCTATCTGGTGCCCGGCGGCGCGGGACAGCGCGGCTACACCGCGTTCGGCACGGAGATCGCCAAGGGCGCCAGCGAGAACGACCTCAAGGAATTCTGGCATGTCGGCCGCGCGCTGCCCGCCGGCCACCCGCTCGCCGGCGACATGCCGCCCAATATCTGGCCGCACGAGATCGACGGGTTCGAGGAAACCTTCGCCGCGCTGTTCGCCGCCTTCGACGCGACCGGCGCGCGCATCCTCGCGGGCGTGGCGCGCTATCTGGGTCTGCCGGCCGACTGGTTCGACGCGAAGATCGACGAGGGCAACTCCATCCTGCGCCTGCTCCATTATCCGCCCGTCTCCGCGCAGGCGCCCGGCATCCGCGCCGGCGCGCATGAGGACATCAATCTCATCACCCTGCTGCTCGGCGCGGAGGAAGGCGGGCTGGAACTGCTCACCAAGACCGGCAACTGGATCCCCGCCACGCCGCCGCCGGGCGCGCTGGTCATCAATGTGGGCGACATGCTGCAGCGGCTGACCAACCATGTGCTGCCCTCGACCAGCCACCGCGTCGTCAATCCGCCCGCCGAGCGCCGCCACCTGTCGCGCTACTCCATGCCTTTCTTCCTGCACCTGGAGCCGGGCGTGATGATCGAGGCGCTGCCGCAATGCGTGACGCCCGACAATCCGCTGCGCGAACCGCCGATCACCGCCCATGACTATCTGCACGAGCGGCTGCGGGAGATCGGACTGAAGAAGGGGTGAGGCGGGCGGTTATTTCCGCCAGCGCGCCAGCGTGATGCCGATCTGCTCGCCGCGTTCGGAGAGGGCGAGCTTCACGATCTTGACGGTCACATGCAGCGTCTTGCGGTCCTGCAGGAAGATGGTGTCGATGATGTGGTCGGCCACGCCTTCGATCAGGGTGAAATGCTGGCCGCGCGTGAGCGCCGTGGTCGCGGCATGTTTGAGGTCCATGTAGTTCTTGGACATGCCGAGCGGCGAATCGGGCTCATAATGACCGGCATGCTGGAGCAGCGCGCGCACGCTGATGCGCAGCGGCTGGGGCAGATGGGTTTCCTCGGAATAGATGCCGGTCAGCACATTCACCTCGAGATCGTCGATCTCCAGCACCAGCATGTCATCCATCGACACCGCACCCGCAGCCTGCACCATCGCGATCCTCTAATAGGCCTTTTCATTTAGGCGCGAGCCGCTAAAGGCCGCCGCCTCGGGCGCTCTTGCCCGGTTGCGGGACGGACGGCAAGCGGTGAGCGATATCGGGCCATTGGCAGGGACGGGGGACGCGGCGATCGCCGCGCTGCTCGATGCGGCGTTCGGCCCCGATCGCCACGGCCGCACCGCCTATCGCATCCGCCTGGGCATGGCCTGGATCACGGACCTGAGCTTTGCGGTGCATGACGATCGCGGCGATCTGATGGCCTCGCTGCAATGCTGGCCCGTCGCGCTGCACGGGACGGACGGCGCGCAGACGCCGCTCGTCATGGTCGGCCCGGTGGCCGTGCGGCCGGACGCGCAGCGCCACGGCATCGGCCGCATGCTGATGGACCGGCTGATCGAGACGGTGGACGCCGCCCCGCGCGAACCGCTCATGATGATCGGCGATCCGGACTATTATGGCCGCTTCTGGGGCTTCACCGCCGAGGGGGCCGCCGGCTGGGACGTGCCCGGCCCGGTCGAGCGCCACCGCCTGCTGGTGCGCGGCGCGGCGGATGCGGCGCGCGGCATGCTCGGCCCGCGCGGCACCGTCCCCGCCGGATTCGCCGGGTAGAGACCCGCGCACGGGCCGGGCCACCGCCCCGCCCCGGCAACCGAACCCGCATCCGGGGCGAATCCGTTGACCGCCCTTTGCCAAGCCGGCCGCACATGCCTATCTGCGGGGCATGACCGCCACGCCCGACCCATCGCCGCCCGGCCCAATCATCGCCGGACTGCCCGAGGATGACGGCGCGGGCGTGCGCTATCCGGTCGAGCAATGGCACCCCGACCATTGCGGGCACAGCCATATGCGCATCGATGGCGAGGGCCGCTGGTATCATGAGGGCCGCCCCATTCCCCGCCCCGCGCTGGTGCGCCTGTTCGCGCGGCTGCTGCGCCGCGAGCCGGACGGCCGGCATGTGCTGGTGACGCCCGCCGAGATGCTCGACATCGATGTCGAGGATGCGCCGCTGATCGCCGTCGACATGGCGAGCGAAGGCCATGGGCATCACCGCCAGCTGCGGTTCCGCATCGGCGCGACGGGCGACTGGATCGGGGCCGACGCCGCCCACCCCATCCATGTCGAGCGGGGGGAGGCCGGCCCGCGCCCCTATCTGGGGCTCGACGCCGGCCTGCGCGCGCGCCTCGCCCGCCCGGTCTATTATGCGCTGGCTGAGGCCGCGATCGAGGAAGGCGGCGAGTCCCCGGGCCTGTGGAGCGGCGGCGCCTTCCATGCGCTGGAGGAGACCCCATGATGCTGCTGCGCGAGCGGCTGCGTGCCGCCCTCGCCCCGGAACGCGACCAGGCGCATGTCATGGACGTCAATCTCTACATGGACCGGCCGATGCCGGCGGGCCCGTTCACGCCTGCCGCGGTGCTGATCGCCATCACCGACCGGCGCGAGCCGGGCCTGCTGCTTACCCAGCGCACGGCCCATCTGCGCGCCCATGCCGGGCAGGTCGCCCTGCCGGGCGGGCGGCTCGATCCGGAGGATGCGGACGCCGTCGCCGCGGCGCTGCGCGAGGCCGAGGAGGAGATCGCCCTGCCGCGCGAGCAGGTGGAGATACTGGGCCGCTCGGACATGTTCCGCACCGGCACCGGCTTCGAGATCGCGCCGATCGTGGGCATCGTGCCGCCGGACCTGCCGCTGCGCCCCGCCGAGGCGGAGGTGGACGCGATCTTCGAAGTGCCGCTCGCCTTCCTGCTCGATCCGGCGAATCGCGCGCTGAAGACCGTCGAATGGGAAGGCCGCACGCGCAGCTATTATGAATATCTCTGGGAGGATCGGCGCGTGTGGGGCGTGACGGCGGCGATGCTGGTCAATCTCGCGCGGCGCATCGCGCTCGCCGATGCGGACATGCCGGACATGCCGGACATGCGGCGATGAGCGCCCTGCCCGACCGCCTGCCGCGCACGGACTGGGGCACGCGCCCGGACCTCGCCGCGCTGTGCGATCAGCTCGGCGCGCCGGCAGGCGAGGCGCGCTTCGTCGGCGGCGCGGTGCGCGACGCGCTGCTCGGCATCGACGCGCGGGATGTCGACATCGCCACCGTGCACCGGCCCGAGGACGTGATGAAGCGCGTGCGCAAGGCCGGCTTCAAGGCCGTGCCGACCGGCATCGCCCATGGCACGATCACGGCGGTGCTGCATGGCTGGCCGGTGGAGATCACCACCCTGCGCCGCGACGTGGCGACCGATGGCCGGCGCGCCACGGTGGCCTTCGCCAATGACTGGCGCGAGGATGCGGCCCGGCGCGACTTCACCATGAACGCGCTCTATGCGGACCCGACCGACGGCAGCCTGCACGACTATTTCGGCGGGCTGGACGATCTCGCCGCGCGGCATGTGCGCTTCATCGGCGATCCGCTCGCGCGCATCGACGAGGATCATCTGCGCATCCTGCGCTATTTCCGCTTCGTCGCGCGCTTCGGCACGCTGGATCGCGCGAGCGCCGACTATGCCGCCTGCGTGGCGCGCGCGCCGAGCCTGATGGCGCTCTCGCGCGAGCGCATCGCCGACGAGCTGCTGCGCCTGCTTGCCCTGCCGGACCCGGCCGAGGTTCTGGAGGCGATGGTCGCGGACGGCATATTGCGCCCGGTCATCCCGGAGATCGGGCCCGATGGCGTCGCCGCCCTGCGCGCGCTGATCGCCGCCGAGCGCGCGGCGGACGTCGCGCCCGAGCCGCTGCGCCGCCTGGCCGCCCTGCTGCCGCGCGATCCGGCGCTGGCCGATCAGATGGGCGGGCGCCTGCGCCTCTCCAACAAGGCGCGGCTGCGCCTCAGGCGCGCGCTGGAGCCGGCCGAGGCCGCCAATGCGCAGGCCCTCGCCTATCGGATCGGTCCGCAGAGCGCGATCGACCAGATGCTGCTCGGCTTCGCCTTCACGGCGCGGGATGTGCCTGCGCTCCGGGCGTGGACGGTGCCCCGTCTGCCGCTTTCGGGCGGCGATCTCATCGCGTTGGGGCTGCAACCGGGCCGGCAGGTGGCGGTCACGCTGCAGGACCTGGAGCGCCAGTGGATCGCCGCCGGCTTCCCGCCCGAGGCGGAGGCGCGCGCGCTGGCCGTTCAGCTCGTCGCTTCGGCGCTGCGATCCCGCCAGTAGCGATAGGCTTCGAGCGGCGGCAGCGGCCGCGCGAAATAATAGCCCTGCCCGTAATCGCAGCCGAGCCGCGCCAGCGCCTCCGCCATTTCCGGCTCCTCGATGCCTTCCGCCGTGGTCTGCATGCCGAGCGCGCCGGCAAGCGAGACGATGGCGCGGATGATGGCGATCTTGTCCGCGTCGCCGATCATGTTGGACACGAAGCTGCGATCGATCTTGAGCAGGTCGATGGGCAATGACTGGAGACTGGCGAGATTGGAGAAGCCGGTGCCGAAATCGTCCATGGCGATGGTCACGTCCATCGCCCGCAGCGCGGCGAGCAGGTGCCGGGTCTTGTCCGGATCGGTGATGAGCGCGCTCTCGGTCAGCTCGATGCTGATCCGCTTGCCGTCGATGCCGGCATAGCGCAGCGCTTCCTCCACGGCGCGCGGCACATTGTCGCGCACCATCTGCACCGGGGAGAGATTGACGTTCATGGTGATCGGCAGCGGGGCGCCATTGCGGCGATCCCAGTCGGCCAGCATCTGCGCGCATTCGCACAGCGCCCAGCGGCCGAGCGGCACGATGAGCCCCGATTCCTCGGCCACCGGAATGAACTCGGACGGGGAGACCTGGCCCAGCACCGGGTCGGTCCAGCGCGAGAGCGCCTCGAACCCCTTCACCGCGCCGGTCTGCAGATTGATGAGCGGCTGGAACACCATGGTGAGCGCGCCATTCTCGATCGCCTCGCGCAGGCGGTTCTCCATGGTGAAGCGCTGGAGCGCCTCACGCAGCACATGGGCGCGGTAGATTTCCAGCGTGCCGGAATGTTTGGCCCGCTTCACCGCCGCCTGCGCCTGGCGCAGCAGATTCTCGACATCGTCATCCTCCTCCTGCGCGAGCGCGCAGCCGACGGCGACTTCGATGTTGATGAGATAGGTGGAGAGGCGGATCGGCGTCTCGAATGCCTTGCGCACGCGCTCGGCGATCTGCAGCACCTCGGACAGGCCATGGCCGACATGGGCGAAGATCGCGAATTCATTGCCGCCGATGCGCGCCAGCACGTCGCCCGCGCGCAGCACGCCCTTCACGCGGCGGGCGACGGTGATGATGAGCTCGTCCCCGGCCATGGCGCCGAGCGATTCGTTGATGCGGCTGAACCGGATGAGGTCCAGCCCGATGATCGCATAGCTCGCCTTGTTCGGGATCGCGTCGCGATTGGCGACGAGCAGTTCGATCTCCTCCACGAAGCCGATGCGGTTGGACAGCGAGGTCAGGCTGTCGGTCAGCAGCTCCTTGCGCAGCGTGCTTTCCGCCTTGCGCTCGTTGGTGCGGTCGGTCGCCGTGAACAGCAGGCGCGATTCGCTGCCGTCCGGCGCCTCGACCCAGGTGAGCGTGCAGCTGAACACGCGCACGCCGAGGCGGCCCTGGAATTCAAGCTCGAACCGGTCCGAGGCGCGGCGCTGGGCGAACATCGCCGCGGCCCGCGCCCGCCAGTCGAACGGACGGCCGGGGCAGCGATCCACCGGGATCGCGCCGGACTCCAGCTCCTCGGAAAAGCGGTGGAATTCGTCATTGGCGGCGACAAGGCCGATGGTGCCCTGATCCTCGAGCGCCAGCAGCGCCGCGGGATAGGGAAAGGCCAGCAGCAGGGCGCGGAATCCCCCCTCCGGCAGCGCCGGCGCGGGGCCGGACGGCTTGCCGCGCGCAGACCCGGCCCGCGGCCCGGAGGCCGCGTCCGTGCTGGGGACATCGCGTTTCGCGCGGACAGTCATGAAGCCGGCTTAGAACGCCCATGGTAAATGAAGGCTAAAGCACAGGTCTTGCCGGCAAAATTATTGTGCGCTCAACCATGCCGGCCTGAACGATCATTCCAGCGCCCCGCAAGCGAGCCCGTCAGCTCCGCTCGAACCGGTTGTCGCGCGGGAAGCCGGTGGGCGGCATCCGCCCCGCCGCGCCGCGCGCCGCGCGCCACGGCAGGAGATCGGCCTCGGTGCGCACGCGGCCGCTCTCGCCGCCCATCGCCCAGCTCAGGCCCTGCGCCAGCACCAGCGTGGTGGCATCGGAGAGGCCGCCGTCCCGGTAGCGTTGCAGCGCCACGCCCTGGCCGCGCGTCATCTCCGGCATCTCGGCCAGCGCGAAGATGACGAGCTTGCGATTCTCGCCGATCACCGCGACCGAATCGGCCTCCGGCGCGATCGGCCGCACGACCTTGAGCACGGCCGATCCCTTGAGGTTCACGACCTGCTTGCCCTTGCGCGTCTCCGCGATGATCTCGCCCATCGGCGCGATGAAGCCGCGGCCATCGCTCGCCGCGAGCAGCAGCCGGCCGCCGGTCCGCGCGGGCAGCAGCGCAACGATGCCGGTCTCGTTGGCGATATCGACCATCAGCCGCACCGGCTCGCCGAAGCCGCGGCCGCCCGGCAGCTTGTCCGCGCCCAGCGTGTAGACGCGGCCGTCCGTGCCGGCGAGCAGCAGCTTGTCGGTGGTCTGCGCATGGAAGGCGAAGGCCGGGCCGTCGCCTTCCTTGAACTTCAGCGTCTCGGTGGAGCCCAGGTCGACATGCCCCTTCATCGCGCGGATCCAGCCGCGCTGGGACATGATGACGGTGATCGGCTCGCGCTCGATCATGGCCTCCAGCGGGATGTCGCGGGCGGGCGCGGCCTCCTCCAGGCCGGTGCGGCGCGCGCCGATGCCCTCGTCGGGCCCGTAGCGCTTGCGCAGCGCGGCGAGGTCCTTCTTGAGGCGGGTCTTCTGCCGCGCGGGCGATTCGACCAGCTTGTGCAGATCGTCCCGCTCGGCGGCGAGGGCGTCGCGCTCGCGGCGCAGCTCCATTTCCTCCAGCTTGCGCAGGGAGCGCAGCCGCATGTTGAGGATCGCCTCGGCCTGCCGGTCGGTGAGCTGGAACTCGGCCATCATCAGCGGCTTGGGCTCATCCTCGGTGCGGATGATCTCGATGATCCGGTCGAGATTCAGATAGGCGATGATATAGCCGTCGAGCAGTTCCAGCCGGCTGTCGATCTGGTCGATGCGATGGCGCGCGCGGCGGACCAGCACGTCGATCTGGTGCTTGAGCCATTCCACGAGCAGCGCCTTGAGCCCCAGCACGCGCGGCGTGTGGCTCGCATCGAGCACGTTCATGTTGAGCGGGAAGCGGTTTTCCAGGTCCGACATGCGGAACAGGCCGTCCATCAGCATCTGCGGATCGACGGTGCGCGCGCGCGGCTCCAGCACGATGCGCAGCGTGGCGTCCGACTCGTCGCGGATGTCGGCCAGGATCGGCAGCTTCCTGTCGGCGATGAGCTGGGCGATCTGCTCGATCAGCTTGCCCTTGGCCACGCCATAGGGGATCTGGTCGACCACCGCGACCCAGGTGCCGCGCCCTTCATCCTCGCGATGCCAGCGCGCCCGCACGCGCATGCTGCCCCGGCCGGTGGCATAGGCTTCCGAGATGGTGGCGGCGCTATCCACCAGCACGCCCCCGGTCGGGAAATCGGGCCCACGCATGAGCGCCATGAGTTGGGCATGGTCGGCCTCGGGCTCGTCGATCAGCAGGCTCGCCGCGTCGATCACCTCGGCGACATTGTGCGGCGGGATGCTGGTCGCCATGCCGACCGCGATGCCGGCCGCGCCATTGGCGAGCAGGTTGGGGAACAGGCCGGGGAACACCTCCGGCTCCTCTTCCTCGCCATTATAGGTCGGGCGATAGTCGACCGTGCCCTGGTCGAGCCCGGCCATGAGATCGGCCGCCGGCTGGGTGAGCCGCGCCTCGGTGTAGCGCATGGCCGCGGCGTTATCGCCGTCGATATTGCCGAAATTGCCCTGCCCGTCGACCAGCGGCGTGCGCAGCGAGAAATCCTGCGCCAGCCGCACCATGGCGTCATAGACCGAGACGTCGCCATGCGGGTGGTATTTGCCGATGACGTCGCCCACCACGCGGGCGCACTTCTTGTAGCCGGTCGTGTTGCGCGCCGGATTGGCGACGAGCACGTCCGGCGCGGCGCCGGCCGGCTCGAGTCGCAGCAGCCGCATCGCCCAGAGCAGCCGCCGGTGCACCGGCTTCAGCCCGTCGCGCAGGTCCGGCAGCGAGCGCGCGGTGATCGTGGAGAGGGCGTAGACGAGATAGCGTTCGGACAGGGCCGAATCGAAGGGATGGTCCCGGATGCTGTCGAACGGGTCGGAAATGTCGGGCATGCGGGCGCATAACAGGGCCCGCCGGGCTTGAACAGGGGGCGCTCCCACGTCCCATTCTGTTACAGAAGAGCAATAATCTTGCTTTCGGTCCCTCAAGACCGCGCGAAGGCCCTTGACTGCTCCCCCTTCCGGGTCTGTAACGTTTTGTTAACGATGAAGCTCGTGGGGCTTAGTCGTTTGATATGTAGTCGCGGGGCCAATGATACTTAGTCACATAGCGATAGTCATACTTCATATCGTCATCTGACTTCACCTCATCTGGCCGACGACTTTCTTATGCTCAAGAGTGGGAGACTCCAGATGCATCTCGGAAAGATAAAATATGCGCCGCTGGCGCTTGCGGCCGGCCTTGCGCTGTCCGCGGCTCCGGCGAACGCCCTGACGATCAACCTGATCGACACGGGCGGCGTGACGGGCACAGCCGCGGAGCAGGGCTTCACCATCGCCGCGCATTATTGGGAGACCGTCTTCACCAACGACGCGACCCTGAACCTCAATGTGGGCTATGCAGCGCTCGGGCCGGGCATTCTCGGTTCGACCGGCTCGTCGCTCGAAGAGTTCGTGCCGATCGCCGACTATTATGCCGGCCTCGCCGCGAACGGCAACAGCGCGCTCGATGCGACCGCCGTCGCCAATCTTTCGCCGCTGAGCGGCTCGGGCAGCGTCTCGCTCGAAGTGGCGGGCTATCTCAACGCGGCCGCGCACACCGGCGTCAACAACAACGCCCCGTCGCGCATCGCACCGGACGGCCAGGCGATCTCACAGACGATCGCGATGTCGACCGCCAACTACAAGGCCGTCTTCGGCGGGCATACCGGCATCGATGCCGACATCACCTTCTCCAGCAACTTCTCGTGGGATTTCGATCCGACGGACGGCGTGGGTAGTGGTTCCTACGACTTCATCGGCGTCGCGATCCATGAGATCGGCCACGCGCTGGGCTTCATCAGCGGCACCGACGATTTCGACTACAGCCAGGGCTATACCGGCCCTGTCGACAGCTACTGGTGGGCCTATGGCCTCGACATGTTCCGCTACACCGAGGCAGGTCAGCTGAACATCGTTCCTGGCGATCCGGGCTATTTCTCGATCGACGGCGGCGTCACCGATCTGGGCGACTTCTCCACCGGCACCAACTTCGGCAATGGCTGGCAGGCTTCGCACTGGATGCCCCCGGGCGGCTGCGTCGATCTGGAAGGCATCATGAACCCCTATGCCTGCAACGGCACGGTGGACATCGTGACCGGTCTCGACCTGGCCCTGTTCGACGCGATCGGCTGGAACCTGGCCGATGGCGCGCGGGACAATATGAACTACACCAAGGACACCGCGCAGATCTATCGCGACTATTTCGCGACGCCGGGCGTTCCCGAACCGTCGACCTGGGTGCAGATGGTGCTCGGCTTCGGTCTGTTCGGTGGCCTCATGCGCCGCGCCAAGGCCCGCACGCGCGTCAGCTTCGCCTGATCGCACGCGCATAGCGCTTCTGGAGCCGCCGGTCAGTTCGCTGACCGGCGGCTTCTTGCTGCCCGCCCGCCGCGCCGCGATCCCGCTTGCCGCCCGGACGGGCCGGGCCTATCGAAGCCGCCATGACCCAAGCCGCCTATCCACAGTTGCGCCTCCGCCGCACGCGTGCCTCGGCCTGGAGCCGGGCGCTTCATGCCGAGAACCGCCTGACCCCGGCCGATCTCATCTGGCCCCTGTTCGTGACCGAGGGCCGGCAGGTCGAGCAGCCCATCGCCAGCCTGCCCGGCGTCTCGCGCTGGTCCGTCGACCTCGCCGTGGCGCGGGCGAAGGAGGCCGTCGCGCAGGGCATCCCCTGCCTCGCGCTGTTCCCCAACACGCAGGCCGACCGGCGCAGCGACGATGGCGCGGAGGCGCTGAACCCGGACAATCTCATGTGCCAGGCCATCCGCGCCATCAAGGACGCGGTGCCGCAGATCGGCCTGCTCACCGACGTGGCGCTCGATCCCTATACCGCCCACGGCCAGGACGGGCTGCTCGACGAGGCCGGCTATGTCGTCAACGACGCCACCGTGGACATGCTGATCGGCCAGTCGCTCAACCAGGCGGCGGCCGGCGCGGACATCATCGCGCCCAGCGACATGATGGACGGCCGCGTCGGCGCGATCCGCGAGGCGCTGGAGGCCGAGGGGCATGCCAATGTCCAGATCATGGCCTATGCCGCCAAATATGCCTCCGCCTTCTACGGCCCGTTCCGCGACGCGGTCGGCTCGCGCGGGCTGCTCAAGGGCGACAAGAAGAGCTACCAGATGGATGCGGCCAACAGCGACGAGGCGCTGCGCGAAGTGGCGCTCGACATCGCCGAGGGCGCGGACAGCGTGATGGTGAAGCCGGGCCTGCCCTATCTCGACATCGTCGCGCGGGTGAAAGCGACCTTCAACGTGCCCGTGTTCGCCTATCAGGTGAGCGGCGAATATGCGATGATCGAGGCGGCGGCGGCGGCCGGCGCGGGCGATCGGGACGCGCTGGTGCTGGAGACGCTGCTGGCCTTCAAGCGCGCCGGCTGCGCGGGCGTGCTGACCTATCACGCGCTCCATGCCGCGCGGCTGCTCAATGGCTGACTTCGCGCTGCCCACCGAGCGGCTGATGCTGCGCGGCTGGCGCGAGGCGGACATCGCGCCGCTGCACGCCATCTGCACCGATCCCGCCGTGATGACCTATCTCGGCCCGCTCCAGACGCGCGACGAAGTGGCCGGCTCGATCACCCGGCAGAATGATGTCCTGGCCCGTCACGGCCATTGCTTCTGGGCGATCGAGCGCCGGGCGGATGGTGCGATGCTCGGCTTCTGCGGCATCAAGCCCGGCCCGGCGGGCACCCCGCTCGATGGCCGGCTCGAAATCGGCTGGCGCCTGGGCGCCGGGGCCTGGGGCCAGGGCTATGCGCGCGAGGCCGCGCAGGCGAGCCTCGACTGGGCATTCGCCAATCTGGCGGACCCGCGCGTCTGGGCGATGACCGTGCTCGCCAACGAACGCAGCCGGGGCCTGATGACCAGGCTGGGCATGGCGCGCCATGCCGATCTGGACTTCGATCATCCCGCCCTGCCCGCGGACAGTCCGCTGCGCCCCCACATCGTCTACAGCATCGCGCGCCCGGCATGAGCGCCCCGCGCCATGGCTGAGATCGTCGCCCGGACGGCCCGGCTGCTGCTGCGCACGGAGGCGGAGGGCGATCAGGCGATCTGGCACGCGCATATGAACGACGCGCAGGTCATGGCCTGCCTGGGCGGCCCGCGCACGCCGGACCAGATCGCCGAGGCCTTTGCCTGCAATGCCGACAATCTCGCGCGGCACGGCCAAGGCTATCTGCTGCTGGAGCGCCGCGCGGACGGGCTGCTCATCGGCCAGTGCGGCCTGTCGCTCATCGACACGCCGGTCGCCCCGGCGCCCCTGCGCGATGCCCTGCAGATCGGCTGGCTGCTGCGCGCCGACTGCTGGGGCCGGGGCTATGCGCGGGAGGCGGCCGAGGCGGTGCGCGCCATGGCATTCGAGCGCCACGGCGCGCGGATCCTCTACGGACAGACCTCGCAGAGCAATCCGGGCTCGTGGCGGCTCATGGAAAAGCTGGGCATGACGCGCCGGGCCGATCTGGACTATGCCGACCCGGATTACCCGCCGCAGGACAATCCCACGATGGTCTATGCACAGACGCGCGCCGCCTGGCGCGCAGGCAAACAGGAGATGGCGCCATGAACCCGCCGCTGATCCTGCCCTTCGAGGGCAAGACACCGAAGATCCACGACAGCGCCTTCATCGCGCCGGGCTGCTGCATCATCGGCGATGTCGAGATCGGTCCGGAGGCGAGCATCTGGTATAATTGCGTGCTCCGCGCGGACATCAACGCCATCCGCATCGGCGCGCGCACCAATGTGCAGGACGGCAGCGTGATCCATGTCGAGAGCGATTATGGCGATGGCGGCCATCCCGCGATCATCGGCGATGATGTGCTGATCGGCCATATGGCGCTGGTCCATGGCTGCCGGCTGGAGAACCGCGCCTTCGTCGGCATGGGGTCGATCGTGATGGATGGCTGCGTGATCGAGGGCGACGCCATGCTCGCGGCCGGCGCCATGCTCACGCCCGGCAAGCGCATGCCTTCAGGTCAGCTCTGGAGCGGCCGCCCGGCCAGATATATGCGCGATCTGGGCGAGGACGACATTGCCGGCATGCAGCGCGGCGTGCGGGGCTATGTGCGTGAAGGCGCGCTGCACCAAGCCGCGCTCAGGGCTGCCGGAGCGACTGCCTGAGCGCGTCCAGCGCGTCATTCTGCGCATCGACGAGCGCGAGGATGCGCGCGCGGGTGGGATCGATCGTCGCCAGATCGGCGCTGACGCGGGCCGCATCGTCGCCGGCCTGCCTGTCCACATAGAGCGTGTCGAGCCCGGCCAGCGCGGCCACGCTGTCATAACGGGTGCTGTCCAGCCGGCTGATCGACATCTGCGCATTGACCCAGGCCTCGCTCGTCGGCGCGGCGCCGCCGGCGGCGGCAACCGCCGAGCGCCCCTGCCCGATCTGGGTCTGGAAGGCCGCATCCGCCGCCATGGCCTGCCGGGCGAGCCCATCGACCTGCTGCACCAGCGCCGCGTCGACGGGCGCGGGCGCGACGGGCGGCGGCGCGGGCACCGTGCGATCGAGTGATTCGACCGGGCGTTTGGCCAGCGAGGGATAGGCGCCGCGCTGCGCCGCCGCCTCGGCATGTACCGAGCCGAGGGCGAACAAAGCGGCGAAAAAGGCGGCAAGGCGACGCATCATGATGCTGGCCATTTAGGAGCCCGATCGGGAGTCTTCAACGGCGCCGATCCGATGAGCGCAGATTGACGTGCCGGAGAGGACCGCTACGCCGCCAGATCCACCTGCGGCCCCACATAGCGGGACCCGGGCCGGATCAGCCGCCCGGTCAGCGCCTGCTCGCGGGCATGGGCGAGCCAGCCGATCATGCGCCCCGCCGCGAACACGCCGGTGAAGGCATCGGGCGGGAAGCCGACCGCTTCGAGCAGCAGCGCCGTGTAGAATTCCACATTGGTCTGCAGCACGCGGTGCGGCTTGAGCGCCTTGAGCACGCCGAGCGCTTCCCGCTCCACCGCCTCGGCGAAGCGCAGCCGCGCGTCGCCCGCCGCGCCGGTGAGGCCGCGCACGGCCGCCTTGAGCGCGTCCGCACGCGGATCGCGCACGCGATAGATGCGGTGGCCGAAGCCCATCAGCCGCTCGCCCGCCTCGACTCGCGCGGTGAGCCATGCGCGCGCGTCGCCATGCGCGGCGATGGCGTCCAGCATCTCGATGACCGGCCCCGGCGCGCCGCCATGCAGCGGCCCCTTGAGCGCGCCGAGCCCGGCCAGCACGCTGGACATGAGACCGGCCCCGGTCGAGGCGACCACGCGCGTCGCGAAGGTCGAGGCATTGAGGCCATGGTCGCAGACCGTCGCCAGATAGGTCTCCAGCGCTGCGACCTGTGCCGGCGTGGCGCCCCCGCCCAGCATGCGCATCATGTCCTGTGCATGGGTGAGCCCCGCATCCGGCGCCAGCGCGCGCTCGCCACGGCGCAGCCGCACGAGGGCGGGGAGCAGCATGGCCGGCGCGGCGACCAGCCGCAGCGCGTCCTCCAGCGACGACCCATCCGGCAGCAGCGCCACCCCGGCGCGCAGCCCGTCATAGACGCCATGATCCGCCAGAACCGGCAGCAGGGGCGCGAGCCGCGCATGCACATCCACCCGCGCGCGGCCGAGCGCCGCGCCCAGAGCGGCGGCGTCCGGCAGCGCGAAGAAACCGTCGAACAGCAGGGCGATCAACTGCTCGCAGCTCCGCTGGCCGGCGATCTCACCCAGATCATGGCCCCGGATGACCAGCCGGCCGGCCGCGCCGTCCACGTCCGAAAGCACCGTCTCCGCCGCGACCACATCCTCAAGTCCACCGATCATCGGGCATTTCCTTCTTGACCTCAGATGCCGCCGACATGATGCATGGATTGATGTTCATCAATCTTGATCAATAGAATCAACCATGGACGGCTGGATCGGCCGGGCAGAGGCACTGGATGCGCTCAAGGTGCGGGCGCAGACGCTCTATGCCTATGTGAGCCGGGGCTGGATCGGCGCACGGCCCGACCCCGCGGATCCGCGCCGCAGCCTCTACGCCGCAACGGACATCGAGCGACTCGCCGCCCGGCGCCGGCGGGGTCGCAAGGCCGGCGCCATCGCCGCCAGCGCCATGGCATGGGGCGAGCCGGCGCTGCCCACGCGCATTTCGACTATGGCGGGCGGGCGTCTTTTCTATCGCGGGCATGACGCGGCCGCGCTCGCCGCCACCGCCGCGCTGGAGGATATTGCCGCTTTGCTCTGGGAGCAGGATCGCACCCCGCGATTCGCCCTGCGTGGGGCTGGCGGGCCGGCGCCGTCCCCCTTCGCCGCGCTTGCGCAGGGGCTGGAGGCCATCCCGGCGAGCCTCGGCCGCTCGCCCGCGCTGCTCGGCGCAGACGGAGCCGCCGCGATCGCTCGGCTCGCGCATGGCTTCGGCCTGCCGGACGGGGAGGCGCCGCTGCACGCGCGCCTTGCCGCCGCCTGGTCGCTCGATGGCGATGGCGCGCAGCGCATCCGCACGGCGCTCGTGCTGATGGCCGATCATGAGCTCAATGCCTCGACCTTCGCGGTCCGGGTCGCGGCGTCGACCGGCGCGGCGATCCCGGCCTGTCTGCTGGCGGGACTCGCCGCGCTCTCCGGCCCCCGCCATGGCGGCGCGGGCGAGGCGCTGGCGATGCTGGTGCGCCAGGCCGCGCAGGAGGGCGCGGGTGCCGCGCTGGACCGCTGGCTTGCGTCCGGCCACGACCTGCCCGGATTCGGCCATATCCTCTATCCGCAGGGCGATCCGCGCGCCCATGCGCTGCTCGACGGGCTCGTCCTCGATCCGCTGCTGGCCGATCTGCGCGACGCCGTGCGCACGGCTCTCGACCGGCCGCCCAATATCGACTTCGCCCTGTGCGCGCTCACCCGCCGTTTCCGCTTGCCGGACCGCGCGCCCTTCACGCTTTTCGCGCTCGGGCGCAGCGTGGGGTGGGTCGCCCATGCCATGGAGCAGGCGGCGACCGGCGCGCTCATCCGGCCGCGTGGACGCTATGAGGGGCGCCCACCGATTATCGCCTGAACCCACGAAGCTGGATTCGCGGCATTGACAGGCCTGCCAACCCTCACTAATGGGCCACTTTCCCTGCGTAGGCACCCTCTGGCTCTGCCGGATCAGCCTGCGCCAAGCATTTTGAACAGAGAAGCAGAGCCCATGTTCGCAGTCGTGCGTACGGGCGGCAAGCAGTATCGCGTCGCCGCCGGAGACAAGATCGTCGTCGAGAAGCTCGCTGGCAATGCCGGCGACACCATTACGCTGGACGACGTCCTGCTCGCGGGCGAAGGCTCGGAGATCAAGGACAGCCAGGGCCTGGCCGTCTCTGCAGAGATCATCGCCCAGGCCAAGGGCGAGAAGGTGATCGTCTTCAAGAAGCGCCGCCGGCACAATTATCGTCGCCGCAACGGCCACCGCCAGCAGCACACGATCCTGCGGATCGTGGCGATCGGTGGCGAAGCGCCGAAGAAGAAGGCCGCCGCCAAGAAGGCCGAGGCCGCACCGGCTGAAGCCGAGGCCTGAGCCGCAGCATAGATTCCAAGGAGTTTAGACCATGGCACATAAAAAAGCTGGCGGCTCGTCGCGTAACGGTCGCGATTCCGAGTCGAAGCGCCTGGGCGTGAAGAAGTTCGGTGGCCAGAGCGTCATCGGCGGCAATATTCTCGTGCGCCAGCGCGGCACCAAATTCTACCCGGGCCGTAATGTCGGCATCGGCAAGGATCACACGCTCTTCGCACTCGGCGAGGGCCGCGTCGTGTTCCATGACGGCAAGCTTGGCCGCAAATATGTATCCGTGGACGCGATGGCGGAAGCCGCGGAATAAACGGACGATCATGGGGATCGTCCATCGGGCGATCCCTTGAGGGCACCGGACGGCCGGTCCCTCCGAACAAAGGGAGAAGGGTTCGCCCCGACTCCCTTTTTTCTTGTCTCCCTGACGCACCGACGGACCCAGCGCAGAGCCGCGCCGGTCCTGTCGCGCAACTGTCATGCAAGCGGGGCAATGCCCGCCGCACAGGAGAGACTGATCATGTTTGCCCGTACCCCCAGATTGCTGTTGCGGCCCGGCTGGCCGGAGGATGCCGCGGCGCTCCATGCCGCCATCGCGGATGAAAGCATCGTGCGCAATCTCGCCACGGCGCCCTGGCCCTATGCGCCCGACGATGCGCGGGCCTTCCTCGCGCGCCATCGCGATCCGCGCCTGCCTGCCTTCCTGATCTTCAAGCGCACGCTGGGCACGCCGCATCTGGTCGGCGGCTGCGGCATTGGCACGCGCGCGGACGGGCGGCTCGAACTGGGCTACTGGATCGCCCGCCCCTATTGGGGCCTTGGCTTCGCGACCGAGGCGGCCGGCGCCCTGATGCACGCCGTGCGCGCGGCCGGGCTGCGCCACGTCAACGCCACGCATTTCATCGACAACCCGGCCTCCGGGCGCGTCATCCGCAAGCTCGGCTTCCGCCCGGTGGGGCAGCCGGCGATGCGCTACAGCCGGGGCCGGGGCCGCGCCGACCTCTGCCAGAGCTATGAGGATGGCGAGGAAAGCGCCATGCGAGACGATATAGCGATGGAGCTTTATGCGGACATGGAGCCGCTCGCGGCCTGAGCCTATCCCGGCTCAGGAGCGCGGGCGGTGCAGGAGCACGATCGGCTTGCCATGGAACTCGGGGCGGTCGACTTCCGCGAAGCCCAGCTTCCCGGCGAGCCGCAGCGAGGGCGCATTGCCGGGATCGATGATGCAGCCGATCCGCCGGGCCGCCAGATTGGCGTCGGCCCAGGCCAGGATCGCGCCCAGCGCCTCGCTCGCCAGCCCCCTGCCGCTCGCCTCGGGCATCAGCGCCCAGCCCGCCTCCGGCATCTCCGCCAGGCCGGGCAGGCCGCGCATCGCGTCCATCAGCCCGCCCTCGCCCAGATAGGCGCCGCTCGCCTTGTCCTCGAACACCCAGAAGCCATAGCCCTGCATCGGCCACATGCCGCCATAGCGCTGCAGGCGGAACCAGATCGCCTGATCGTCCTGCGCGGTGCCGCCGATGAAGCGGATCGTGTCGGGATGCTGCCAGAGCCTTTTGCAGGCGGGATAGTCCGCGCGCACGTGCGGGCGCAGGCGGAGCCGCTGCGTGAGCAGCACCGGCGCGAGGGTCGTCATGTCCGCCACGCCGCTACAGCCAGCCCGAGCGGCGGAAGCGCAGATACAGGGTCGTGCATATCGTGGCCATCACGCCCAGGATGAGGAAATAGCCATATTTCCAGCCCAGCTCGGGCATGAAGCGGAAATTCATGCCGTAGATGCCGGCCAGCGCCGTCGGCACGGCGAGGATCGCGGCCCAGGCGGCGAGCTGGCGCGTGATGTCGCCCTGCCGCTGCTGCTCCAGCAGGCCGCTCGTCTCGGCCGCGGAGGTGAGGAACTCGCGCAGGCCCGTCACCCGATATTCCGCGCGGCGCACATGATCGAACACGTCGCGGAAATAGGGCAGCATGTCCGCGTCGATATTGGGCAGGGGATGATGGACCGTGCGCGCCACCACATCGGTCATGACGCCGAGCATCCGCTGGAACCGCACGATCTCGCGGCGGATGGCGAAGATGCGGCGGATCGCGACCCGATCGAGAAAGCTCTCGTCCGCGGCCGCCTCCATCGCCAGCACCTGCTCCTCCAGCGCCTCCACGATGGGATAATAGCCGTCGACGATGAAATCCATGATCGAGTGGAGCACATAGTCCGGCCCATGCGCGATCGTCTGCGGCGCGCTCTCCAGCTTGGCGCGAACCTCGGTATGCGCCCGCGCCGAGCCGTGCCGCACCGTCACGATGAAGCCCGGCCCCACGAAGATCGAGGTTTCGCCATAGACGATCCGCTCGCCGTCCAGGAAGGCGGTGCGCAGGATGAAGAAGAGCTGGTCGCCATAGATGTCGACCTTGGGGAGCTGCTGCCCCTTGACCGCATCCTCCAGCGCCAGCGGATGCAGGCCGAAGCAGGCGCCGACCGTGGCAAGCTCCGCCGCGCTCGGCTCGTGCAGGCCGATCCAGACGAACTCGCCGGGCGCGGCCGGCTCCGGGCGCGGCGCATGGATGTCGACATCGCCCACAACCGCGCCGTCGCGATAACGCCGTGCCGCGATAACCGTCAAATTCCGCGCTCCCTCATTCTCACGCGCCCGCTTGGCCGACCTGGAGCCTTTTCCACTGACGTGGAATCGGCACCGGCCCGCCCCCTTCCCGGCCACCCGATCAGGATACCATGTGGGTGGCCGGGAAGGGAGCGGGCCGGTGCCGTCCAACTGAAATAGACCCTAGCACGCTCCGCCCCGCAGGCAAACGGCGCGCGCTCGCCGCTTCACCTTTGCCGGCGATGCTCCTATGAGCGGCCCATGCATTTTCTCGATCAAGCCAAGATTTTCATTCGCTCCGGCGCCGGCGGACCCGGCGCGGTCAGTTTCCGTCGTGAGAAATATATCGAATATGGCGGCCCGGACGGCGGCAATGGCGGCAAGGGCGGCGACATCATCTTCGAGGCCGTGCCCGGCCTCAACACCCTCATCGACTTCCGCTACACCCAGCATTTCAAGGCGCCGCGCGGCGCCCATGGATCGGGCCAGGACCGCACCGGCGCGGGCGGGGCGGATCTGGTCATCAAGGTTCCGGTCGGCACCCAGATCATCACCGACCCGGACGAGGACGGCTATAGCGACATCCTCGCCGACTTCACGCAGGTCGGCCAGCGCATCGTGCTGCTGCGCGGCGGCGATGGCGGGCGCGGCAATGCGAGCTTCAAGACCTCCACCAACCGCGCGCCCCGCCAGCACGGCACCGGCTGGCCCGGCGAGGAGCGCTGGGTGTGGCTGCGCCTCAAGCTGCTCGCCGATGTCGGGCTGGTCGGCCTGCCCAATGCCGGCAAGTCCACCTTCATCAATCAGGTGACGAACACCAAGGCGAAGGTCGGCGCCTATGCCTTCACCACCACCAAGCCGCAGCTCGGCGTGGTGCTGCGCCACAATCGCGAATTCGTGCTGGCGGACATTCCCGGCCTGATCGAAGGCGCATCGGAAGGCGTGGGCATCGGCGATCGCTTCCTGGGCCATATCGAGCGGTGCCGCGTGCTCATCCATCTGGTCGACGCGACCGGGGACGATCCGGTCGCGGCCTGGCGCATCCTGCAGGGCGAGCTGGCCGCCTATGGCGAAGGGCTGGACGAGAAGCCGCAGTTGCTCGCACTCAACAAGGGCGACCTGCTCGACGCGGAGCTGATGGAGGATATTGCCGGCGAACTGCTGAAGGCCGGCGCGGGCAAGCCGTTCATCATCTCCGGCGCGACCGGCGAAGGCGTGGGCAAGCTGCTCGACGCGGCGCTCGGCCTGCTGGGCGACGTGAAAACCGCTGCGGCGGAAACGGATGGAGAGGCGGGCGACAAGCCTTGGTCGCCGATCTGACAGCAGGCCGGAGGGGCCGAGCCGCAAACTCGCCTCCGGGCCTGTCCCGGCCGCGATACACGCCTCGGCGACCCTGAATCCAGCCTTCCGGACCCATCCCGCGGCCCGGGACAGGGCATGGTTCCGGCCATGCCGGCCCTCATCGCCGGCATGCGCCATCGGCGCGCGACGCCGGGCTGGTGGAAACCGCTTTTCCCCTTGACCTTCAAAAGCTTCGCAGGATCGGATGCCCGCGCGCCCAAAGGCGCATTTCGCTTCCGTTTCCGCCCCCCTTTTCCTATATACTCGGCATGACAGACGAGACGGCAAACCCTTCCCAGCAGAACGGAAACGATTACGGCGCGGACAGCATCAAGGTGCTGAAGGGCCTGGATGCGGTGCGCAAGCGCCCGGGCATGTATATCGGCGACACCGATGACGGCTCCGGCCTGCACCACATGGTGTTCGAGGTGAGCGACAACGCCATCGACGAGGCGCTGGCCGGCCATTGCGACCGCATCGACATCACCCTGAATGCCGATGGATCGGTGAGCGTCACGGACAATGGCCGCGGCATCCCCACCGGCATCCACAAGGAGGAAGGCGTCTCCGCCGCCGAGGTCATCATGACCCAGCTCCATGCGGGCGGCAAGTTCGAGAACACGTCCGACGACAATGCCTACAAGGTATCCGGCGGCCTGCACGGCGTCGGCGTCTCGGTGGTGAACGCCCTCTCCGAATATCTGGACCTCACCATCTGGCGGGACGGGCAGGAGCATTATATGCGCTTCCGCCACGGCGATGCCGAGGCACCGCTCAAGGTCGTCGGCCCGGCCGGCGAGCGCAAGGGTACGCGCGTCACCTTCCTGCCGAGCCCGACCACGTTCAAGATCCTCGAATTCGATTTCGACAAGCTCGAGCATCGCTATCGCGAGCTGGCCTTCCTCAATTCCGGCGTGCGGCTCTTCCTGGCCGATGCGCGCCACGAGGAGCGCAGGGAAGTGGAGCTTTACTATGAGGGCGGCATCGCGGCCTTCGTGAAATATCTCGATCGCAACAAGCAGCCGCTCATCCCCGAGCCGGTGGCGATCAACGGCACGCGCGACGACATCACCATCGACGTGGCGCTGGAGTGGAACGACAGCTATTACGAGAATGTCCTCTGCTTCACCAACAACATCCCGCAGCGCGACGGCGGCACGCATCTCGCCGCCTTCCGTGCCGCGCTCACGCGCACGCTCAACAATTATGCGGAAAAGTCCGGCGCGCTGAAGAAGGAGAAGGTCAGCCTCACCGGCGAGGACATGCGCGAGGGGCTCACCGCCATCGTCTCGGTCAAGCTGCCCGATCCCAAGTTCAGCAGCCAGACCAAGGACAAGCTGGTCAGCTCCGAAGTGCGCCAGCCGCTGGAAAGCCTGATGGCGGACAAGATGGTGGAGTGGCTGGAGGAAAATCCGGCCCATGCCAAGTCCATCGTGCAGAAGGTGATCGACGCCGCCGCCGCGCGCGAGGCCGCCAAGAAGGCGCGCGAGCTCACGCGCCGCAAGGGCGTGATGGACATCGCCTCGCTGCCCGGCAAGCTCGCCGATTGCCAGGAGCGCGATCCCGCCAAGTCCGAGCTGTATCTGGTCGAGGGTGACTCGGCCGGCGGCTCGGCCAAGCAGGGCCGCGACCGGCATTTCCAGGCGATCCTGCCCCTGCGCGGCAAGATCCTGAACGTGGAGCGCGCGCGCTTCGACCGGATGCTGGGCAGCCGCGAGATCGGCACGCTGATCCAGGCGATGGGCACCGGCATCCGCGACGATTTCAACCTGGAGAAGCTGCGCTACCACAAGGTCGTCATCATGACGGACGCCGACGTGGACGGCGCGCATATCCGCACGCTGCTGCTCACCTTCTTCTACCGGCAGATGCCGCAGATCATCGAAGCCGGGCATCTCTACATCGCCCAGCCGCCGCTCTACAAGGCGACGCGCGGGCGCTCCGAGGTCTATCTCAAGGACGAGGCCGCGCTGGACCAGTATCTGGTCGACAATGGCGTGGACACACTGCTGCTGGAGACCGCGAGCGGCCAGCGCTCCGGCGCGGACCTGCGCGGGCTCATCGACCACGCCCGGCGCATGCGCGCGCTGATGCGCTATGTGCCCCGCCGCTATGACGGCGCGATCGTGGAGGCGCTGGCGCTCGCCGGCGCGCTGGCGCCGGACCTCGCGGAGGACACCCGCGCCGACGCCATCGCCCGCGCGACCGCCTGGCTCGACACGGCCGACGCCGAGGGCCGCTGGACCGGGCGCATATCCGCGGAAGGCGGTTATCATCTCGAGCGGCTCGTCCAGGGCGTGACCGATCATCACGTCATCGAGAGCGCTTTCCTGACCTCCGCCGAGGCGCGCAAGCTCGACATGCTGGCACGTGAACAGGCCGAATCCTATGCGCAGACCAGCCGGCTCGTCAGCGCGCGCGGCGCTGCCGCCGCCGCGCAGCAGGCCGCCGAGACTGCTGCCGCCGAGGCCGATAGCGACAACGACGAGGAACTGCCCGCCGCCGCGCCCAGTGCGCGCGGTACGGCCATCACGCGCCCCTCCGAACTGCTCGACGCGGTGCTCGCCGCCGGCCGCAAGGGCCTCGCGATCCAGCGCTACAAGGGCCTTGGCGAAATGAACGCCGAGCAGCTCTGGGAAACCACGCTCGATCCCAACAACCGCTCGATGCTGCGCGTCGGCATCGAGCAGGCCGACCTGGCCGACGAGATCTTCACGCGCCTGATGGGCGATATCGTCGAGCCGCGCCGCGAGTTCATCCAGGACAACGCCCTGAACGTCGCCAATCTGGACGTGTAGGCGCCCTCCCGCGCCGGGAAGGCTTCCCGGCGTCGCGGGCGGGCAATCTCTCCTGTTGCCAATATGGCGTCGGCATCTATCAATCTGATAGATACGCAAAAAACTGCGCCCAGGAGAGATTCCCATGCCCGCTGGAATTCGCGCCCGGCTTGTCGCCATGGCCTTGTCGTTGCTGCTGCCGGCCGGCGCCTGGGCGCAGGTCGCTCCGCACGTGACGATCGATACCGGCACGCTCGCCGGATCGGTCGAGAATGGCGTGGCGAGCTGGAAAGGCATTCCGTTCGCAGCGCCGCCGGTCGGACCATTACGCTGGCGCGCGCCGCAGCCGCCCGCGCCATGGGCGGGCGTCCGGCAAGCGACCGACTTCGGCCATGACTGCATGCAGGTGCCGTTCCGCAGCGATTTCACGCCGCTCGGGAACCGGCCGGCGGAAGATTGCCTCTATGCGAATGTCTGGCGGCCGGCGGCTTCCACGCAGGCATTGCCGGTGATCGTCTGGATCTATGGCGGCGGCTTCGTGAATGGCGGTGCGGCGGCGCCGGTCTATTCGGGCGCCAATCTCGCCCGGCAGGGCGTCATGGTCGTGAGCTTCAACTATCGGCTGGGCCGTTTCGGCACGTTCGTCCACCCGCAGCTCTCGCGGGAGAATGCCGATGGGGGGCTCCTCGGCAATTATGGCTATATGGATCAGCTCGCTTTGCTCGGATGGGTGCGGCGGAACATAGCGGCTTTTGGCGGCGATCCCGCCAATGTGACGATCGCCGGCGAATCCGCGGGCGGCATGTCGGTGCACATGCTGGTGACGTCCCCACTGGCCAGGGGGTTGTTCGCGCGGGCCGCAATGATGTCCGCCGATACGGGGCGCGTCATCGGCAGCAAGGATCAGGCAACGGTCGAGCGGATCGGCATCGATTTCGCGGCCGGCAAGTCGATCCCCTCGGACGATCCCAATGCCCTGGCCAGGCTGCGCGCGCTGACGGCGGCCGAAGTGACCGACGGGCTCAGCATGATGACGCTGCTTGGCGGCGGTGGGCGGCCCCGGACCTTCGCCAGCCCCTTCCCGGACGGCAGGATCGCGGTCGACGCGCAAGCGGCTTATGAGGCGGGCAATTTCGAGCATGTGCCGATGATGATCGGCGCGACCGATGCGGACCTGGGCGGCCGCAACGGCGTGATGGTCGTCGGGGCCCGCAGAACCTCGCGGACCATCGCGGCGACGGACACGCCCGTCTATGCCTATCGTTTCGCCTATGTCGCCGAGTGGATCGGGCAAGCGGATGCGCAGCACGCATCGGACATTCCCTATTTCCTCGACACGACCCTGATCCATGACCCGGACCGGGCGACGCCGCGCGATATCGAAATGGGCAGGATCATGAGCGGCTATCTGGTCAATTTCGCGCGGACCGGAAACCCCAATGGCGGCGGCCTGCCGGCATGGCCGCGCTACGCGCCGGACCAGGACGAGATCATGATCTTCGACCGCGATGGGGCGGCCAGCGCACAGCGGGACCCCTGGGCTGCCGAGCTCGACGCGGTCGTCGGCGAGGCGCCGGTGCGGTAATGTCGCGGCGAAAGCCGGCGAGGCGGCGCAAGGCCGCCTCGCCTTGTTCGTTCAGCTGCCCAGCTTGATCCGCGCGCCGATGCGGAAGGCGCGGCCGACCGGATCGAACAGCACCTGGTTGGTGCCCAGATTGCCGCTGGGGATGACCGGCGGATCGCGATCGAACAGATTGTTGATCGCGCCGAACAGCTCGAGCTCCTGCCCCGAGCGCAGCGTGATGCGATAGGATGCCGCCAGATCGAGATAGAAGCGGCCCTGCACGCGGTTGTCGTTGACGCTGGTCGAGCCCGTCACCGAATAGCGCGGATCGTCCGGCCCGATGAACGCCACGTTGAACAGCCCGCCGGGGATATAGCGGCCGTGGAGCGTCACGGTCGCCGGCCCGGTGGTGTAGCCCAGCGTGCCGTCGATCACATAGTCCGGCACGCCCAGCAGCGCGCCCGCGCGCGAGCCGGTCTGGCCGGCGCGCTCGGTCGGCCCGGCGCTGTCGACGGTGATGAGGTCGAGATAGACGGTGCTGAGCAGGCGCAGGTTGAGGTCGCCCAGATTGCCCAGCGGCTGGCGATAGTCGAACTCGATGTCGATGCCGCGCGTCTTGAGCTCATTGGCGTTGAGCAGCACGTCGTTGACCTGGATGACTTCCTTGTCGGCGTTGCGCGTAATCAGCGAGCACAGCTCCAGCGCGCCTTCCGCGCAACGCTGCACCAGCGTCTGCGCGCCGAGCTGGCCGATCGCTTCCTTCACCTTGATGTCATAATAGTCGACCGAGAGTCGCATGCGCGAGAACAGCTCGTTGCCGCGCGGCGCGATGATGATGCCGGCGGTGAAGCTGTCCGCCTTCTCCGGCCTGAGGTCGGCGTTGGAGCCGCGGATGACGACGGGATTGGCCTGCAGGCCCGTCACCGGATCGGTGAGGCCGATGGTCGTCTTCTGCTGCGGCCCGCGCAGCTCGGTGAGGTTGGGCGCCCGGATGTCGCGCGACTGGGTCACGCGCAGCCTGATGCCCGACACCGGCTCGTAGATCGCGCCGATCTTCCAGGTCTCCACGCCGCCGCTGTTGCTGTAGTCGGTGTAGCGGAAGGCGCCGTTGAGCTCGAGATTGCTGACCAGCGGCATGTCCGCCAGCAGCGGCACGACGATTTCGCCATAGCCTTCCTTCACCGACTGGGTGCCGGAGACCGCCTGGCCGTTCAGCACCCAGAAGTCGAGATTGGCGGAGACGGCATCGGTCTGGCCGGAAATCTCGTTGCGCCGCCATTCGCCGCCCACGGAGACGGCGACCGGACGGTTGGTGATGCTGAACAGGTCGCCGCTCACATTCGCCGCGACGACATGCTGCGTGTTGAGCGTGCGCTGGAAGCCGGACCCGATCACATAGTTGCGGGCCGCCTCGCTATACTGTCCCGCGCCGAACAGGTTGAGCGGCGCGCAGGCGGCATCGTCGTTCGTCGGGTCGGCATCGGCATTGACCCGGCAGACGATGTTCCCGGCATCGTCGCGCACCGCGTCCACGGCCTTGCGCATGCGCGAGTTGATGGGATCGTTATACATGTTCTGGCGGAACACGGTCTGGCCATATTGATAATAGACGTCCCACTTCCATCCGCCGCCGAACTGGCCGTCGAGGCCGGTCACGACGCGGAAGGTGTCGGTCGAGACGATGGCGACCGGGCTGCCGAGATCGAAGCCGGAGCGGCCGAGCTGGAGCTGCGCGATATTGTTCTCGACCATCGTCTCGCGCACCGCGTCCGGAATGAACGGGTTGTCGACCTTGATGTTGCCGATGATCGAGCCGTTATAGTCGCGGAAGGTCGAGGACTGCGTCATGCCGGTGACGCGGCCATAGGATGCGTCCACATAGGCATTCACGCTGTCGGTCAGCTCGTAGGTCAGGCCGGCATAGAGGGTCTGGCGCTCCACCGGCACCTTGAGCAGCAGGCTGGAGAGGAACGGGTTGTAGCCATGCCCGTCCCCGCCGATCATGAACAGGACGCCGGCGAACTGGCCGTAGTTGAACGGCGTGGGCGTGCCGTCCGCGGTGAAGGTCGTGCCGCGCAGCGGATCGAGCGCGGCATTGGCATAGATCGCCTTGCCCGTCGCATCGAGCGAGCGGTTGATGAGGCCGGTCGGCGCCATGGTCGAGACATGCACGTCCGAGGCGATGATGCTGGAGGGCAGGCCCGCCGTGCCGGCCGGCGTGTTGCCGACGATCGAGCGCTCCTGCGCGCACCAGGCGCGCGCCTCGTAGCAGCCGGCCAGCCCGCTATTGTCCTCATATTCGCCCGAGATGACGAAATGGCCGCGCTCGCCGATCGCGAAGCCGCCGGTGATGCTGCCATACCAGTTCACATCGTCGGCGCGCTGCGAGAAGCCGGACTGTATCTCCGCCTTGAGGCCGGTGAACTTGCGGTCCAGGACGAAGTTGACCACGCCGGCCACGGCATCCGAACCATAGACGGCGGAGGCGCCGCCGGTGACCACTTCGGTGCGCTGGATGAGACCGGAGGGGATGAGGTTGATGTCCACCGTGCCCTCGCCGGTGCTCGGCACGAAGCGGCGGCCATCGACCAGCACGAGCGTGCGCGCCGCGCCGAGCGCGCGCAGGTCCAGGATGCGCGCGCCGACATTGCCGCCGGCCGACTGCACATTGCTCGGCGAGCCCGAGGCGCGGAAGCTGGGCAGCTGGTTGAGGCCTTCCGCCACATTGGTGACGCCAAGCTGCTGGAGGCGCTCGGCGCCGAGCACCGTCACCGGCGTGGGCGTGTTGAAGCCGGAGCGCGCGATGCGCGAGCCGGTCACGACGATGGTCTGTTCTTCGGCGGCGTGGTCCGGTGCGGCGTCGGCGAGCATGTCGCCGGACGTCACGCTCGCGTCCTCCTGCTCGGCGGCGAATGCCGGGGCGCTGAACGCCAGGCCGAGCGCCAGCGCGGCCAGGCTCAGGCCGCTCTCGAAACGCGTGAATGTCGATATGCTAGGCATGGTCTCTCCCTGTTGATCCTGTCTTGAACGGCTGTCTGCGCAGCCCTGGGGCAATGTCGCGGGCCTGCGCCCGGTCGGGCAGGCAGGACGACGCACACGCAACAGCCATCGCCCCCCGGCGCCGCGACGGGCCGAAACCCAACTGTGATAGCTATTACGTTCGGAATTATTAGCCGGCCAACGCTCGAAGGGCAAGAGGAGCCGCGCATCGCTCCTTGAGACCGTGCCGGCGGTCGATCCATCGCTCCGCGCCCGTCCCCGGACAAGGCCGGAAAGCGACCAGCAGGCCATCCCGCCCGCAGCCCGATCCTGAAAATAGCGTGATCTTTCAGCGCAATGTCCGAACGCCGCGGAGCCCTGTCCCGAAACAAGCCCGCTTTGTCTTCCAGAATAGAAGAAATTGTCTGTCGCCTATATTGTCAATCGATTCAATTGAGTTATTTTCCTCCCATATGGTGATTCGAATCGGTCACCCCACGAGGAGGAACCTATGACCCGCACATCGACCACATCGTCGCCCGATCTGGCGGATACGCGATTGACCGGTCCCCTTGCGCTGATCGCCGAAGCCCTGGACCGCCTCAAATTCGGGGCCGTCCACCTGACCGTCCATGAGGGGCGGCTCGTGCAGATCGAAGTCACCGAGAAAACGCGGCTGACAGCCTGATCTGCGGGGCCCGCGCGGGCCTGCTTCGTTCAGCAAAGACCTTCCATCGCTCGATGCTGACCGGACCTCCGGAGGCATTCCTTCTTTCCAACAAGGGGAATCCCATGATCCGCCGATCCATGTTGTCCGGCAGCGCGCTTGCTGCCATCATCCTTCTGTCCACACCCGCGCACGCGCAGGCGGACGATGTCCGCCCTGCCGACGAAACCGCCGTGCCGCAGGCCGGGTCCGCTTATGATGGCGACATCGTCGTGACCGCCCGCCGCCGCGCCGAGCGCGCGCAGGATGTGCCCATCGCCATGTCCGTGGTCGGCGAGCAGGAGCTTGCCCGCACCGGCGCCTTCAACCTCAACCGCCTGCAGCAGCAGCAACCCACGCTGCAATTCTACTCCTCCAACCCGCGCAACTCGGCGATCAACATCCGCGGCCTGGGCGCGCCGTTCGGCCTCACCAATGACGGCCTGGAGCAGGGCGTCGGCTTCTATCTGGACGGCGTCTATGTCGGCCGCGTCGGCGCATCGACCTTCGATTTCGTGGATATCGAGCGGGTCGAGGTGCTGCGTGGCCCGCAAGGGACGCTCTACGGCAAGAACACCACCGCCGGCGCGGTCAACATCACGACCCGGCCGCCCAGCTTCGAGTTCGAGGGGCGGGCCGAGGCCAGCGTGGGCAATTATGATTTCCTGCAGTTCAAGGGCTCGGTGTCCGGGCCGCTCGTCGCGGACAAGCTCGCCGTCCGCCTGTCCACCTCGCTCACCCATCGCAGCGGCACCATCTACAATGTCCGCACGGACGAGGACCTGCACCGGCTCGACAATGCGACGATACGCGGCCAGCTGCTCTGGCGCGCCACCGATACGCTGGACGTCACCCTGTTCGGCGATTTCAACGTCCAGAACCCGATGTGCTGCGTGCAATATTATGCGCGGGAGGGTGCGACGCAGCGCCCGCTCAATCGCCAATATGCCGCCCTTGCCGCGGCGTTCGGCTACGCACCGCCCAGCAAGGACCCGTTCGATCGCGTGACCGACCTGGATGCCGAGCTGAACAGCCGGCAGGAGATGGGCGGCGTCTCGCTCGTCGCCAACTGGGATGTGGGCTTCGCCACGCTGACCTCCGTCACCGCCTGGCGCTACTGGGACTGGGGGCCGGCCAACGACCGCGACTTCATCGGCCTGCCGATCACCACCGTCTCGCAGAACCCCTCCCAGCAGAAGCAGTTCACGCAGGAACTGCGCCTGGCCTCCAACGGCAGCGGGCGGCTGCAATATACGCTGGGCGCCTTCTACTTCACCCAGAGCATCGACACGCAAGGCTCGCAGGTGCAGGGGCCGGCGGCGAGCCGCTGGCTGCTCAATCCGGGCGCGAGCGTGATCCCGGGCGACAGCGGCTGCGCCACGCCGACAACGGCCGCCTGCGACCCGAGCGTGCTGGACGGGCTGACCAGCACCAATGTGATCGGCTTCGACAACCAGAGCTTCGCCATATTCGGCAAGCTCAACTGGGAGCCGGTCGACGGGCTGCACATCCAGCCCGGCCTGCGCCTCAACTATGACAAGAAGAGCGGCAATTATCTGGCCGTCGTCACCACCGGCACGGGCAGCACGGAGCTGACCGCGGACCAGCGCGGCGTGCTGGCGCCGCAAAGCTACGCGCCGCACTTCAGCGAGTGGAACATATCCGGCGACATCACCGCATCCTATGACGTCGCGCGCGACGTGATGGTCTATGCGACCTATGCGCGCAGCTTCAAGTCGGGCGGCATCAACCTCTCCGGCCTGCCGCTCGATTCCAGCAACAACCCGATCCTCTCGGTGGCCACGGTCAAGCCCGAGGAGGTCAATCACTATGAGATCGGCCTCAAGAGCCAGTTCCTGGATCGACGCCTGACCCTGAACCTCGCCGCCTTCCAGACCGAGGTGAAGGATTATCAGGCCACCGTCACCAACGGCCAGCTCGGCGTCATCCGTGGCTATCTGGCCAATGCCGGCAAGGTGCGCGTGCGCGGCATCGAGCTGGATTCGAACCTGCGCCTGTCCGACCGGCTGCGCGTGAACTTCAACGGCACTTTCCTCGACGGCAAATATGTCGACTTCAAGGATGCGCCCTGCCCGCCGGAACTCTCCGGCGGCAGCGCGAGCCCGCCCTTCTGCGACATTTCCGGCCAGCGCCTGCCCGGCATCTCGCGCTACACGCTGACCTGGGGCGGCGAATATAATATCCCGGTCGGCGCGGGCGAGGTCTATGCCGGCTATGACGCCAGCTTCCGGTCGCGCTTCTCCTCCAACCCCTCGCCCTCGCTTTACACCTGGGTGTCGGGCTATGCGCTGCACAATTTCCGGCTGGGCTACCGAACGGGCGATAACCTCAATATCTTCGCCTGGGTCCGCAACGCCTTCGACCAGAATTATTTCGAGCTGCTCTCGGCACAGTCCGGCAGCACCGGGCTCATCATCGGCCAGCCGGGCGACCCGCGCACCTTCGGCGTGACGGTGAGCAAGAGCTTCTGATCGGCCTGCGGGGGCCGCTCGCCCGCGAGGGGTCCCCGCGACGTCCGGCGGCGCGAGTCGTCCGGGCGGTCAGGCACGAGCGGGCCGCCCGGTTGGAGACAGGATGCGTGATGAAGCGTCCGGCGGGGCCGCGCGGGCGCAAGCTGGTCAACCGGAACGGATGAAGCGCGCGATCCGGTTCGCCCGGCGCAATATCCCCATCAAAATGAAGGGCCGCGCCGGAAGAGACTCCGACGCGGCCCAACGCGACCCGTCAGCCTCGGCTTGTGGTTGTCCTGGCGACGAGAAAACACTCCATGTCCAGCAGCGCTGGATCGCAAAATATCCGTGTATCGACGCACGCCGGCTTTGCCCGATCGCCTCGCGACAGGCCCGGCTGCGGTCGCTCCATGCCCGATACCCCCCAACAGGCGGTAGCGCTCCCGCCTCAATCTGTTGCCCGCCCGCATAGGGCCATTCAAGGCTTGCCAAAGCAAGCGGTGAATGGCTTATTAGTAGTCATAAGCTTTGACTTCATTCGCGAAATGATCGGATGCGGCATGAGCGTGCGGGGGCGACCGAACAACTTCACCTTGCGGCAGCTCGACATTTTCGTGTCGGCCGCCCAGTGCGGCAGCTTTGCCCTGACGGCGGACCGGTTCGGCATCTCGCAGCCGGCCGTCAGCGATCATATCCGCACACTCGAAAAGCATCTCGGCCAGCACCTGTTCGACCGGCGGCGCGGCACCACGGCGGTGCTGACCCGCGCCGGCGAGGAACTGCTCGCGCGCGCCACCGGCCTGCTTTCCGCCAGCGAATCGCTCCGGCAAGAGACCCCGCCGCATCTCGCCGAGGGGCGGAGCATCGTGCGACTCGCCGTCACCCCGCGCGTGCGCGACACCTATGTAAAGCCGATGCTCGCCCGCATCTTCCGCGACTTGCCGAACCTGGACGTCCAGATCTGCCCGCCGGTGCCCATCGCCGCCTGCGCGACCGCGCTCGAAGCAGGTGAGCTCGATCTGGTCGTCACCGCCTGCGCCCGGCCGCCGTCGAACCTGCCCAACCTGCATATCCTGCGCTCGATGCCCCTCGCGCTCATCGCCGCGCCCGCCGTCGCGGCCGGCATCGCAGCGGGCGAGCCGGGGCTGGATGACATGCCCATCCTCATGCCCAGCTATGCGCAGACGGCGGGCGCCTGGCTCGACGCGCAACTCGCCCGCGCCGGGCGGCACCAGCGCAGGCCGATCCGGTTCGTCGAATTCTCCGATGTCATCCAGACCCTCGTCGAGGACGGGCTGGCGCTCGCCATCCTGCTGGAGGAAGAGGTCGGGCCGGATATCGCCAGGGGCCGCTTCATGCGGCTGGGGACACGGCTCGAGCCGATGCTGCGCATCATCGTGCGCTCGCCGCATGCCCCGCGCGCCGCGCAGGCGCTGGAGCGGATGCTCATCCACGCCATGGGCGAGCGCCATCCCGAGCATTGAGCATGGCGGGGCTGGCTTCCCGCCCAGTCCGCCTGCTATGTCCGCGATCAACCACACGCATCCGGCCAGAGACGGGCGGCCAGCGGCAGGAGATTGCGAGTATGGCGAACAGTCCCGAACTCCGGCGCATCGCCCTGGTCTCATCGGGCGCCATGGGCGCGGCGCTGGGCGCGCGGCTGGTCGAGGCCGGCCATGTCGTGCTGACCTCGCTGGCCGATCGCAGCGACGCGACCCGCGCCCGGGCGACAGCGGCCGGCATGGCCCATGCCGACGATCCCGATCTCGCCGCCTGCGACCTGATCCTCTCGGTCATGCCGCCCGCCAATGCCGGCGGCTTCGTCGAGCGGATGCTGCCGCACATCGCCGCGCGCACCGCCAAGCCGCTGTTCGTGGACGCCAATGCGCTCGGCCCGCAGACCAAGCAGGCGCTCGCCGCCCGCCTCGCGACCGCCGGCTGCGCGCTGGTCGATGGCGCCATCCTCGGCCCGCCGCCCCGGCCGGATGGACGCAGCACGACGCTGCTGCTCTCCGGCGAGGAGGCCGCGCGCGCCATGGCGCTGGCCACGCAAGCCTGCCCGGCCCGGATCATCGATGGCGGCGTCGGCGCGGCGGCGACGGTCAAGATGTGCTTCGGCGGCATCAACAAGGGTATGATCGGCCTGGGCAGCACCCTGCTTCTGGCCGCCGCGCGCCACGGCGTGGGCGATGCGCTGGAACGGGAGATGGCGGACAAGATGCCCGATCTGCTCGCTCGCCTGCGCCCGCAGATACCGGACATGCTGCCCAAGGCCTATCGCTGGGTGGCGGAGATGGAGGAGATCGCCTCGTTCCTGGGCGAGCATGACCCGGCCGGCGCGGAGATGTTTCGCGGCATGGCGGCGCTGTATCGGCGGATCGCCGGCGACGTGTCGGACGACCGGCCGGACGCCGCGACGCTCGAACAGGCCGCGCGGGGCCATGGAATCGCGAAACCATGAAGAGCCTCGCCGATCCCACCCGTGCCCTCGCCCATGGGCTCGAGGCCCTGCGCACGGAGATGCAGCTCCCTGGCGACTTCCCGCCCGAAGTGCTCGCCGCGGCCGAACGCGCCGCCACCCGCACGCCGGACGCGCATGTCGACCGCACCGGCATGCCGTTCGTCACGCTCGATCCGGCCGACGCGACCGATCTCGACCAGGCCTTCACCATCGATGAGAGCGGCAGCGACCTGCTGCTCCATTATGCCATTGCCGATGTCGCCTGGTTCGTGCGCGACGGCGATCCGATCGACCGGGAGGCGTGGAAGCGCGGCGCCACCCAATATCTGCCGGACGGGCGCGTGGGGCTTTATCCGCCGATATTGAGCGAAGGCGCCGCCAGCCTGCTGCCGGACGGGCCGCGCCCCTGCATCCTCTTCACCGTGCGGCTCGATCCGGACGGAGTCGCCACGCTGGACGGCGTGGAGCGCGCGCTCATCCGCAGCCGCGCCAAGCTCGCTTATGGCAAGGTGCGGGCCGCCGATCTGCCCTCCGGCTTCACCGAGTTCGCCCGGCGCATGACGCTCGCCGAGCAGCGGCGCGGCGCCACGCGCATCGACGTGCCGGAGCAGGAAGTGGAGCGCAACGGCCATGGCCATTACACCCTGCGCTTCCGCCCGCGCGACGTGTCCGAGGATCGCAACGCCGCGCTCTCGCTGGCCTGCAACATGGCCGTCGCCACCGCCCTGCTCGATCATCGCACCGGCCTGTTCCGGGTCATGGCCGGCCCGGACGACCGTGACGTCGCCCGGCTGCGCAATGTCGCGCGCGCCTATGGCCTCGTCTGGCCGCATTGCGCCACGCTCACCCAGTTCGAGCGCTTGCTCGATCCCGCCGATCCGCGCCAGGCCGCCTTCGCGCAAGCGATCCACCGCAGCGGATCGGGCGCGCGCTACCAGCCCTATGAGGATGGCGTCATTCCCTGGCATGCCGCCATCGCCGCGCCCTATGTCCATGCCACCGCGCCGCTGCGCCGGCTGGCGGACCGCTATGTGGTGCAGGCCGCGCTCGCCATCGCATCCGGCAAGGCCATGCCGGATGCCGTGACGCGCGCGTTCGAGACGCTGCCCAAGGTGATGGCGCGGGCGGATTCGCTGAGCGGGCGCATCGACAATGGCGTGGTCGACCTTGCCGAGGCGGTCATGCTCTCCGGCCGCGAGGGCGAGCGGTTCGAGGCGGTCGTCACCGATGCCGATCCGCGCGGCGTGCGCATCCAGCTGCGTGACGCGCCCGTCGTCGCGCGCCTCGCGGCCGACGGGATCACGCCGGGCGATGAAATCACGGTGACGCTGGTCGCCGCCGATCCCGCCGCCCGCAGCATCAGCTTCGCGCTGGAGGGCGCGGGCAAGACCCTGGCAAGCGCCGCTGAATGACGGACGCCCGCTGGCAATTCTGGGTCGATCGCGGCGGCACCTTCACGGATGTCGTCGCGCGCGCGCCCGATGGCGCGATCACCACCGCCAAGCTGCTCTCCGAGGACCCCGGGCGCTACCGGGACGCGGCCGTGGCGGCGATGCGGCAGATCATGGGCGTGCCGCCAGGCCCCCTGCCCCCGGCCGACCTGCGCGTGGGCACCACCGTCGCCACCAACGCGCTGCTGGAGCATAAGGGCGCGCCGACCGCGCTCGTCATCACGCGCGGCTTCGGCGATGCGCTGCGCATCGGCTATCAGGAGCGGCCCGAGCTGTTCGCCCGCCACATCGTGAAGCCCGCGCCCGTCCATGCCCGCGTGATCGAAGTGGCCGAGCGGGTGAGCGCCGATGGCGAGACCCTGCTGCCACTGGACGAAGCGCAGGCGCGCGCGGATCTGCAATCCGCCCATGACGCCGGGCTGCGCTCGGTCGCGATCATCCTCATGCATGGCTATCGCCACCCCTCCCATGAGGCGCGGCTCGCCGCCATCGCCCGCGCGATCGGCTTCACGCAGGTCTCGGTCAGCCATGAGGTTGCCCCGCTCATCAAGCTGATCGGACGCGGCGACACGACGCTGGTCGATGCCTATCTCTCGCCCGTGCTGCGCGCCTATGTGGAGGGGCTGCGCGACGAGGCGGGCGGGGCGGTGGACATGCTGTTCATGCAGTCCAATGGCGGCCTCACCGCCGCCGACGCATTCCGGGGCAAGGATGCGATCCTCTCCGGCCCGGCCGGCGGCATCGTCGGCATGGCGCGCACGGCCCGCGCCGCCGGTTTCGACCATGTGATCGGCTTCGACATGGGCGGCACCTCCACGGACGTCTCCCATTTCGCCGGCCAGTATGAGCGCGACAGCGAGACGATGGTCGCCGGCGCCCGCATCCGCGCGCCGATGATGCGCATCCACACCGTCGCGGCCGGCGGCGGATCGATCTGCGGGTTCGACGGCACGCGCTTCTTCGTCGGCCCGGAATCGGCGGGCGCGGTGCCCGGCCCGGCCTGCTACCGGCGCGGCGGCCCGCTCACCGTCACCGATTGCAATGTGATGCTGGGCAAGATCGTGCCCGCGCGCTTCCCGCATGTGTTCGGCCCGGACGGCGACCAGCCGCTGGACGCCGAGATCGTGCGCGCGAAGTTCGAGGCGCTGGTGGGCGAGGTCGCGACCGCGACCGGGCGGCGGCTCACCCCCGAGCAGGCGGCCGAGGGTTTCATCGCCATCGCCGTCGCCAACATGGCCAATGCCATCAAGACCATCTCGGTCCAGCGCGGGCATGACGTCTCGCGCTACACGCTCGCCTGTTTCGGCGGCGCGGGCGGCCAGCATGCCTGCCTCGTCGCCGATGCGCTGGGCATGGACCGGGTGATGATCCACCCGCTCGCCGGCGTGCTCTCCGCCTATGGCATGGGCCTTGCCGATCGCCGCGCGGTGCGCGAGCGCACGCTGGCCCTCACGCTCGATGGCGACGCCATGGCCGCGCTGGAGGATGCCATCGCCACGCTGGGCGATGCCGCACAGGCCGCGCTGCGCGCGCAGGGCGTGACCGGCGCGATCACGCGCGAGGCCAGCGTCCATCTGCGCCTCGCCGGCACGGACAGCCTGTTCGAGGTCGCCCATGGTCCGCTCGCCGCCATGCGCGCGGCGTTCGAGGCGGCTTATCGCGAGCGCTTCGGCTTCCTGGGCGAGGCCCCGCTCGTCGCCGAGATGATCCGGGTCGAGGCCGTGTTGCCCGGCGTGGCCGACGCCGTCTTCGATCCCGCGCTGCCGGCGCGCTCCGCGCCGCCCGCCGAGCACGTCGCCTGTTTCATGGCCGGCGCGGCGCATGAAACGCCCCTCTACGAGCGCGCTGGCCTCGCCGCCGGCTTCACCGCCGAAGGGCCCGCCATCATCGTCGATCCGGTCTCGACCACCATCGTCGAGCCGGGCTGGCGCGCCCGTGTCGATGCACAGGGCAATCTCATTCTCGATCGCCACGCGCCGCGCGCCGCCGGGCAGGCCGCGAGCCTGGAGGTCGATCCGGTGCGGCTGGAGATCATGGGCGGGCTGTTCATGGCCATAGCCGAGGAGATGGGCGCCGCGCTCCAGCACAGCGCCTCCTCGGTGAATATCCGCGAGCGGCTGGATTTCTCCTGCGCGCTGTTCGACGCGGACGGCAATCTGGTCGCCAACGCGCCGCACATGCCGGTGCATCTGGGCTCGATGGGCGAGAGCGTGCGCGCCATCCTGCGCCGGCGCGGGGACAGGCGGGACGGGCGCGGCCTTCGCCCCGGCGACGCCTATGCGCTCAACGCGCCTTATGAGGGCGGCACCCACCTGCCGGACATCACCGTCGTCATGCCCGTGTTCGTGGACGCGGCGGACGAGACGGACGGGGCGCCGGCCTATTTCGTCGCGGCGCGCGGCCATCATGCCGATATCGGCGGCATCACGCCCGGCTCCATGCCGCCGGGCAGCCGCAGCGTCGAGGAGGAAGGCGTCCTCATCGACAATATGCTGATCGTGGCGGATGGGCGCTTTCTGGAGAGCGAGGTGACGGCGCTGCTCGCCTCCGGCCCCTTCCCCTCACGCAATATCGCGCAGAATATCGCGGATCTCAAAGCGCAGGTCGCCGCCTGCGCCAAGGGCGCGAGCGAACTGCGCCGGATCAGCGCCGAGCAGGGCGCGCGCGCCGTCGCCGCCTATATGGGCCATTGCCAGGCACAGGCCGAGGAAGCGGTGCGCCGCCTGATCGCCCGGCTCAGCGATGGCGACTTCACCTATGCCATGGACAATGGCGCGCAGGTTCGCGTGCGCGTGCGCGTGGATGCCGCGACTCGCGCGGCGGTCTTCGATTTCACCGGCTCCAGCCCGCAGCTCGCCGACAATTTCAACGCGCCGCTGCCGGTCGTGCGCGCCGCCGCCCTCTATGTGCTGCGCACCATGCTGGACGATCCCATCCCCATGAACGAGGGCTGCCTGCGCCCGGTGACGCTGATCGTGCCGGAGGGATCGATGCTCAACCCGCGCCATCCCGCCGCCGTGGTCGCCGGCAATGTCGAGACCAGCCAGGTGGTGACGGACGCGCTGTTCGGCGCGCTGGGCGCCATGGCCGGCGCGCAGGGGACGATGAACAACTTCACCTTCGGCAATGATCGCTACCAATATTATGAGACGATCGCCGGCGGCTCCGGCGCGGGGCCGGATTTCGACGGCACGGCGGTGGTGCAGACCCACATGACCAACAGCCGCCTGACCGATCCCGAGATATTGGAGACGCGCTTCCCGGTGCTGCTGGAGGCATTTTCCGTCCGACGCGGTTCGGGCGGCGCGGGCGCGCATCGCGGCGGCGACGGCGCGGTGCGGCGCATCCGGTTCCTGGAGCCGATGACGGCGGGCATCCTCTCCAACCGGCGCGCGATCCCGCCATTCGGGCTGGACGGCGGCGCGCCGGGGGCGGCTGGGATCAACCGGGTGGAGCGGGCGGGCGGCTCGTCCGAAACGCTGGGCGCCACCGCCACGGCGGAGATGGCGGCGGGCGACATATTCGTGATCGAGACGCCGGGCGGCGGGGGATATGGGACTGTTGATCCATTCTCCCGTTCGTCCTGAGTAGCCATTGAGCTTGTCGAAACGAGGCTTCGACTTCGCTCAGCCTCTGCTCAGGGCGAACGGAGTCCTGCGGGGATGCGGAAAACGGGAGGTTACTGAAGCCAATGTGGGTCTTGCTCGGCATCGCGGTCATCGTCGTGGGGTTCATGCTCCGCTTCAATCCGCTGCTCGTCATCATGGCCGCCGCGCTGGCGACCGGCCTTGCCGCCGGGCTGGACCCGGTCGCCATCGTCTCCGCCTTCGGCAAGGCGTTCAACGAGACGCGCTATGTCAGCATCGTGTGGATCGTGCTGCCGGTGATCGGCCTGCTCGAGGCCTTCGGCCTGCGCGAGCGGGCGCGGGCGGTGATCGACGGGCTGCGCGGCGCCACGGTGGGCCGCCTGCTCGCCGGCTATCTGCTGCTGCGCCAGCTGACCGCCGCGCTCGGCCTCACCTCGGTCGCCGGCCATCCGCAGACGGTCCGCCCGCTGGTCGCGCCCATGGCGCTGGCGGCGGCCGAAGCACAGGCCGGTGAGCTGCCCGAGGCGGAGCGCGAGGAGATCAAGGCCTGGTCCGCCGCCACCGACAATGTCGGCCTGTTCTTCGGTGAGGACATCTTCCTCGCGATCGGCTCCATCCTGCTCATCAAGGGCCTGCTGGAGCAATATGACGTCATCGTGCAGCCGCTCCAGCTCTCGGTCTGGGCGATTCCCACGGCGATCGCGGCCTTCCTGATCCACGGCTTCCGGCTGTGGCGGCTCGACCGGCGGATCAATGCCCGCCGAGCAGCCGCCCCCGCGCCGGAGGGGGCGGAATGATTACGCTCCACTGGGTCTATCTGCTGGCCGGCACCGCCTTCGCCGCCTTCGCGCTGCTCGGCCTGACCGACCGGACCAATCCCCGCCGCGCGCGCAACGCCATCTTCTGGGGCCTGATGGCGACCAGCATGTGGGCCGGCGACCTGCTCGGCGATTTCGGCAACGGCCTGCTGGTGATCGCGCTGATCGCCATCGGCGGCCTCGGCCTCGGGCGCGGCACCGCCGGCGAGGCCGCGCCCGCGCTGCGCGCCGCGCGTGCCGCGCGCCATCGCGGCACGCTGTTCCTCATCGCGCTCGTCATCCCGGCGACGGCGCTCATCGGCACTTTCCTGTTCAAGCATCTGCCCGCGCTGGTCGATGTGAAGCAGGTGACGCTCATCAGCCTTGCCCTTGGCGTGCTGCTGGCGCTGGCGGCCGGCTATCTCGCATTGCGCGCGCCGCTGCTCCTTCCGCTCGAGCAGGGCCGGCGCCTGATGGATCAGGTCGGCTGGGCGGCGATCCTGCCGCAGATGCTCGCCAGCCTCGGCGCCGTCTTCGCGCTCGCCGGCGTCGGCGAGGCAGTGGGCGCGATCATCCAGCTCGGCATCCCGGCCGGCAGCCTGTTCGGCGCGGTCGTCGCCTATGGCCTCGGCATGGCGATCTTCACCATGGTGATGGGCAATGCCTTCGCCGCCTTCCCGGTGATGCTCGCCGCCATCGGCATGCCGCTGCTCATCCACGGCTATGGCGGCAATCCCGCCGTGGTCAGCGCCATCGGCATGCTCGCCGGCTTCTGCGGCACGCTGATGACCCCCATGGCCGCCAACTTCAACCTCGTCCCCGCCGCCCTGCTGGAGCTGAAGGACGATTATGGCGTCATCCGCCGCCAGATCGGCACCGCGCTGCCGCTGCTGGCCGTCAACATCCTCTTCATCTACTGGTTCGCTTTCCCATGATGCAGATCGACGCAGACCTCGCCGCCCGCTTCGCGCGGCTCACCCTCGGCCATCTCGGCCGGCAATATCCCTTCAAGATGGACCTGGTGCTGAACGGGCCGGAAGATGCCAGGCCGCCGATCGAGCATCACCCGATCTTCCATGGCAGTTTCGACTGGCATAGCTGCGTGCATGGCTGGTGGCAGGTGATGCGCCTCGCCCGGCTCTTCCCGGAGATGGCCGAGGCGGCCGACATCCGCGCCCGCGCCGATGCCATGCTGGTGCCGGAGAAGGTGGCCGGCGAGCTGGCCTATCTGGCGCGGCCCAATGCGGCCGGTTTCGAGCGGCCCTATGGCTGGGGCTGGCTGCTCGCCCTGCATGGCGAACTCGCCCTGCATGACGCGCCATGGGCCGCCGCGCTGGAGCCGCTTGCCCGTGCCTTCGCCGCGCGCTTCACGGCCTTCCTGCCCAAGCTCACCTACCCGATCCGCGTCGGCACGCATTTCAACAGCAGTTTCGCGCTCACCCTAGCCCATGGCTGGGCCGGCGACCATGATCCGGCGCTCCATGCCCTGATCGAGGCCCGCGCGCGCGACTGGTTCATGGGCGATCGCGATTGCCAGGCTTGGGAGCCGGGCGGCGACGAATTCCTCTCCTCCGCCCTGTGCGAGGCGCTGCTGATGAGCCGCGTGCTGGATCGCGCGGCCTTTGCCGACTGGTTCGCGGCCTTCCTGCCGCACGCCGCGCAGGCCCGCCCCGCAAGCCTGTTCGCGCCCGTCACCGTATCGGATCGCAGCGACGGCAAGATCGCCCATCTCGACGGGCTGAACCTCAGCCGCGTGTGGTGCTGGCGCGCCATCGGCCAATGCCTTGGCGCCGGTCCGCTGGAAGAGGTGATCGACAGGACGGCGCGCGCGCATCTCGCCGCCAGCCTGCCCCATGTCGCGGACGATTATATGGGCGAACATTGGCTCGCCACCTTCGCGCTGCTCGCGCTGGCGGGGGATTGAAGGAGGCTATCTCCGCTATCCCCATTCCGCCAGATGCGGAAACGGCGCGTGTCGCGCGCCGTTCAGACCGTGAAGCTCTCGCCGCAACCGCAACTGCCCTTGGCATTGGGGTTGCTGAACACGAAGCCGGCGGTGAAATCATCCTCCACCCAGTCCATCGTCGACCCGATCAGGTAGAGCACCGATGCGGCGTCGATGAAGAATGTGCCGCCCGGCGTCTCGATCCGCTCGTCGAACGATCCCGCCTCGGTCACATAGTCGACCGAATAGGCAAGGCCCGAGCAGCCCCGGCGCGGCGTGGAGAGCTTGACGCCGATCGCGCCCTCGGGCGCCCGCGCCATGAGGTCGGCCACGCGCTGCTGCGCGGTCGGCGTCAGCATCACGGCGGCGGGCCGGGCACGGGTGGTCGTCGTGGTCGCGTTCATCTCTCTAGCCTTCACTCTCCCCGCTATATCGGTGCGGGGCGCAAATATTCCAATGCCTTCAAATCGCACCGGAAGGTCCGCTTCCGGCAAAATCCTACAGCATGCCCAGTTCCAGCTTGGCCTCGTCGCTCATCTTCTGCGGGTCCCAGGGCGGGTCCCAGACCAGATTGACGTCCACCGTGCCGACGCCGGGCACCGCGCCGACGCGCATCTCCACCTCGCCGGGCATGGATTCGGCGACCGGGCAATGCGGCGTGGTGAGCGTCATGGTGACGACCGCATGGCCGTCCTCCGTCACCTCGACCCCGTAGATCAGCCCCAGATCATAGATGTTCACCGGGATCTCGGGATCGAAAATATCCTTCAGCGCCTCGATGATCGCCTCATAGGTCGCGCCGCCCGGCTCGCCACCGGGCACGCTCGCCGGCTGCTGCTTGAGGAAGCCGTCCAGATAGTCGCGCTTGCGGGCGACCGTCTCCATCACCGTCTCGGCATCCTCCACGCGCGCGCGCGGCGGCGGGGCCACATGGTCCACTTCCTCGACCTCTATCTTGCGTTCCTCGTTCATCCGAATATCGCCCTCACGCGATCGAGGCCCCTGCGCAGCGCCTCTATATCGCTTTCGTCATTGTAGATGCCAAAGCTCACCCGCGCCGTCGCGTCGACGCCCAGATGCGCCATCAGCGGCTGCGCGCAATGATGCCCGGCGCGGATCGCCACGCCGCTCTCGTCCAATATGGTGCCGATGTCGTGCGGATGCACCCCGTCCATCGCAAAGGAGACGATGCCCGCGCTATCCTCCGGCCCGAGCAGGCGGATCGAGTTGATCCCGCGCAGCGCCGCGCGCGTCTCCCGCACCAGCGCATCCTCATGCGCCGCGATCCGGTCCAGCCCGATCGCGTCGACATAATCGAGCGCGGCCGCCAGCCCCAGCGTCTCCACGATCGCCGGCGTCCCCGCCTCGAACCGCGCGGGCGGCGGGGCGTAGGTGGTGCGCGCGAAAGTCACCTTGTCGATCATCGCGCCGCCGCCCTGCCAGGGCGGCATGGAGGCCAGGATCTCCGCCCGCGCCCAGAGCACGCCGATGCCGGTCGGCCCATAGAGCTTGTGGCCCGAGAACAGATAGAAATCGCAGCCCAGCGCGGCCACGTCGATGGCCATGCGCGGCGCGGCCTGGCAGCCATCCACCAGCAGCAGCGCGCCGGCGCCATGGGCGATCCGCGCGGCGCGCGCCACGTCCAGCACGCTGCCCAGCACATTGGAGACATGGGCGAGCGCGACCAGCCTGTGCTCCGGCCGGATCATCGCGGCCATGGCGTCCAGGTCGATGCGCCCGTCCGCCGTCAGCGGCACCACGTCGATCACGGCGCCGGTGCGCTCGGCGATGAGCTGCCAGGGCACGATATTGCTGTGATGCTCGAGCTGCGAGAGCAGGATGCGGTCGCCGGGCCGCAGCTGCGCGCCGCCCCAGCTCTGCGCCACCAGATTGATGCCCTCGGTCGCGCCGCGTACGAAGATGATCTCGTCCGGCGAGGGCGCGTTGATGAACCGCGCCACGCGCCGCCGCGCGGCCTCATAGGCCAGCGTCATGTCCGCCGAGCGCGCATAGACGCCGCGATGGACGGTCGCATAGTCGGCGCCCATCGCGCGCACGGTCGCATCGATCACCGCCTGCGGCTTCTGCGCCGTCGCGGCGGTATCGAGATAGTGCCAGGGCTGGCCGTCCGCGGTGAGCAGGCCGGGGAAATCGCGCCGCACGTCGAGACTGTCGGGCGGGCTGTCGCGCGCGTCGCGCACGGCCTCGTCCGATGCCAATTGCAGGGAAACGCCCTCGCTCATCCCAGTGCCTCCAGCCTTGCCCGCGCGGTCGCGTGGAAGCGCTCGCGCTCCGCCTCGTCCGCCATGTCGTCGAACAGGCCGGCGATGAACGCCTCCAGCAGCAGCGCCTGCGCCTGCGCCGGATCGAGCCCGCGCGAGGCCATGTAGAACAGCGCGGCCTTGTCCAGCTCGCCCACGCTCGCGCCATGCGCGCATTTCACGTCATCGGCGAAAATCTCCAGCTCCGGCTTGGCGTTGGCCGCCGCCGTGCGATCCAGCAGCATGGCCTTGAAGCTCTGCGCGGCATCAGTCTTCTGCGCGCCGCGCGCGACCTGGATCTGGCCGAGATAATTGGTCGTCGCCCGGTTGGCGGCGATGGCGCGCACCACCTGCGTGCTGGTCGCGTCCGGCTCGGCATGGCGCACGGTCGTCACCAGCTCGATGGTGCGCCCATCGCCGCCGATCAGCGCCGCCTTGAGGCCGAAATGCGCGCCGCGCGCCAGCGTCACGTCGAAGGTGACGCGGCCGAGCGCGCCGCCGACATTGAGCAGATGCACCTCGAACGTGCCGCCCGCGCCGATCTCCACGACATGGTCGAGCATGACCGCGCCGTCCGCCGCCGCATCCTGCAGCAGCGCGATCGACCGCGTCTCGCCCGGCGCCACGACGAACCGTTGCGGCTCGCCGACCGGCCAGACGCGCGCCGCCGCGTCGACATCGCTGTAGCGCCACGCCTCGTCGCGCCGGGTGGGCAGGGCGCGTGCCGCGCTCATGCCGCGATCACCTCCGCATAGCCCTCGCGCTCCAGCGCCAGCGCCAGCTCCGGCCCGCCCGAGCGCACGATGCGCCCATCGGCCAGGATATGCACGAAATCGGGCTGCACATAATCGAGCAGCCGCTGATAATGGGTGATGAGCAGCACCGCCTTGCCGGGCGCGCGCATGATGGCATTGATCCCCGCGCCGACCGTCTTGAGCGCATCGATATCGAGGCCCGAGTCGGTCTCGTCGAGGATCGCCAGCCGGGGATCGAGAATGCCCATATGAACCATTTCGGCACGTTTCTTCTCGCCACCCGAGAAGCCGACATTCACCGGACGCTTGAGCATCTCCATGTCCATGCCGAGCAGCCCGGCCTTCTCGCGCGCCAGCCGCAGGAAGTCGGCGGCCGAGAGCGGCGCCTCGCCGCGCGCCGTGCGCTGGCTGTTCAGCGCCTCGCGCAGGAACTGCACATTGGAGACGCCGGGAATCTCGACCGGATACTGGAAGCCCAGGAACAGCCCCGCCGCCGCCCGCTCATGCGGCTCCATGTCGAGCAGGTCCGCGCCCGCGAAGGTCGCGCCGCCGCCCGTCACTTCATAGCCCGGCCGACCGCCCAGCGTATAGGCCAGCGTCGACTTGCCCGCGCCGTTCGGCCCCATGATCGCATGGATCTCGCCCGCATTGATGGTGAGCGACAGGCCCTTGAGGATCGGCTTGTCGGCGACCGTGGCATGGAGATTTTCAATATTGAGCATCATCGGACTCGTCTTGGATGGATTTGGCGTTTCGGGGCGTCGCGAATGCGGCGCGCCCATCATCTCGCGACCGACCGGCCGCCTGGATCAAGGTCATGCTAGCCGACACTCCCCTCCAGGCTGATCCCGAGCAGCTTCTGCGCTTCCACCGCGAATTCCATCGGCAGTTGCTGGAGCACGTCCTTGGCGAAGCCGTTGACGATCAGGCTCACGGCGCTTTCCGCATCCAGCCCGCGCTGCATGGCGTAGAAGAGCTGGTCGTCGCTGATCTTGCTGGTCGTCGCCTCATGCTCGACGATGGCGCTGGGATTGCGCACCTCGATATAGGGCACGGTGTGCGCGCCGCACTGGTCGCCCAGCAGCAGGCTGTCGCACTGGGTGAAGTTGCGCGCGCCCTCGGCATTGGCGGCCATGCGCACCAAGCCGCGATAGGTGCCGCTGGAGCGGCCGGCGCTGATCCCCTTGGAGACGATCGTCGAGCGCGTGTTCTTGCCGTTGTGGATCATCTTGGTGCCGGTGTCGGCCTGCTGGCGGTTGTTGGTCACGGCCACCGAATAGAATTCGCCCACGCTGTTCTCGCCATTGAGCACGCAGCTTGGATATTTCCAGGTGACGGCCGATCCGGTCTCCACCTGCGTCCAGCTCACCTTGCTGTTGCGGCCCTGGCAGAGCGCGCGCTTGGTGACGAAATTATAGATGCCGCCCTTGCCCTCGGCATCGCCGGGATACCAGTTCTGCACGGTCGAATATTTGATCTCGGCATCGTCCAGCGCGACCAGCTCGACCACGGCGGCATGGAGCTGGTTCTCGTCGCGCATCGGCGCGGTGCAGCCCTCCAGATAGGAGACATAGCTGCCCTTCTCGGCAACGATCAGGGTCCGCTCGAACTGGCCGGTATTCTCCGCATTGATGCGGAAATAGGTGGAGAGCTCCATCGGGCAGCGCACGCCCTCGGGGATGTAGACGAAGGTGCCGTCCGAGAAGACCGCGCAGTTGAGCGCGGCGAAATAATTGTCGTGCATCGGCACGACCTTGCCGAGCCACTTGCGCACCATGTCCGGAAATTCGCGGATCGCCTCGCTGATCGAGCGGAAGATGACGCCGGCTTCCTCCAGCTCCTTGCGGAAGGTGGTGGCGACGGACACGCTGTCGAACACCGCATCGACCGCGACCCGGCGCGATCCCGCGACATTGGCGAGCACTTTCTGCTCCGAGATCGGGATGCCGAGCTTCTCATAGGTCCGGCGGATTTCCGGATCGAGCTCGTCCAGGCTGGCCAGCTCCGCCTTCTTCTTGGGCGCGGCGTAATAATAGGCGTCCTGATAGTCGATCGGCGGCACATCGAGCTTGGCCCAGTCCGGCGCATCCATGGTCAGCCAGTGGCGATAGGCCTTCAGCCGCCAGTCGAGCATCCATTCCGGTTCGTCCTTCTTGGCCGAAATGAACCGGACCGTTTCCTCGGACAGACCCTTGGGCGCGAATTCCTGCTCGATGTCGGAGACGAAGCCCCACTCATAGTCGCTCGCCTTGCGGGCGGCGGCCATGGCTTCGGCATTCTTCACCGGAATATCCTCCTGCTTGACGGGCGGGGTCATGCCAGCGCCTCCCCTTGATGGCGGGCCGGGGCGATGGCCGCCCAGCGCATTGGCGTCACCGGATCGGGCATCGCGGCCAGTTGTGCCAGCGTGACGCCGGCCAGTGCGTTGCGGACCAGCGCGTTGACGCCGATCCAGTGCGGGCGGATGGCGCAGGGGCGATCGAGCGCGCAGCAGTCCGAACCTTCCGCGTCCAGGCAGCTGGTGAGCGCGATCGGCCCGTCGACCGCCTCGATGATGTCCGCCAGCGTGATCGCCGCCGCCGGGCGGGCGAGCTTGATGCCCCCGCCGCTGCCGCGCGTGGCCTTGATGAGACCGGCGCGGCCCAGCAGGCTCGCCAGCTTTTGCGCGGTCGGCACGGGAATGCCGGCCTCATGCGCCAGGCTGGTGGCATTGGCGCGCGCGCCGCCGCAATGGGTCGCGGCGGTCCGCATCATCAGCACGGCATAATCGGCGAGGCTCGAGAGACGCATTCCGGGGGTTTCCAAATCGGACCAAATCGGTCTGATTGGGCACATGGTGCGGTCGGGCCGTTAAATCAACCCGTAAATGCGGCCGAAGTGGCCGGTCCCGATGCGCCGTTGCATCACGGCCACGCTGGCGCGCCCCGTGGAGCGGCCGATGCCGCCGCCGAATATCGGGACGGGCGGACCATTTTCCGGCGCTGGCCGATGCCGCCGGCCGGTTGCCCGCGCCGGACCGCGACGTCAACTGATTCGGCTCAGCCGCGAAAGATCGCCATGCAGGTCCGCGCGCTTCATCGACAGGCGGATGACGATGCTGGCGCGCTCGCGCAATTCGGTGGGCGTAAGGCCCGTGAAATGCTTCATCTCGCGGATGAAATGCGACTGGTCGTAGAAGGAATCGCCGCCCACATCCTGCCAGTCCCGCTCCTCGCGGGCCAGCACCTGGGCGCAGCGCAGCGCCCGATATTTCCGCGCAAGATATTTGGGCGGCGCGCCATAGAGCCGGTTGCACCAGCGCGCCAGTTGCCGGGCGGAGAGGCCGGTCGCCGCCTGCAGCTTATCCACGCGCGGTGATTCCTCGTCCGAGAGCCAGCGGTCCGTCTCTGCAACGAAGCGCCGTTCCGTCTCCGTCACCGGATGGAGCTGGTTGCGCAGGCAGGCCCAGAACGCGCCCTCGGCCTTGTGCGGGTCCTCGATGGATCGCAGCTGCATCAATGTATCCTGCCAGCACGGCCCGAAATCGGTGAGATCGAACGCGTCGTCCACGGCATCGTCGGCATCGCCGCGGCGCAGCGCGGCCCAGCCGAGCGGCAGGACCGTGGCGCCGACAACCTGCAGCGGACCGACGATCTGGAAAGGCGTGGCCATGCTCGTGGGGCCCAGCAGACAGGCCTCCGGCGTCGCGATCGTGCGGCCATCCCCGAAATGATAGACGCCCGAACCCGCCAGCATGAACCGGATTTGCGCGAAATCGGCGCGCGTATGGTCCGCGATCTGCGGCTGGTCGACCGTGAAGAGATACATCGCGCCGAAATAGTCGGCCAGGTCGGCCGGCGGCACGAAGTAGCTCAGCGCTACCATGTTGGAAGCATCGGCAACGGAGAATATGTGACGCATCAGCGCCCCCCACCCCTCTTCAAAAGTGAAAAGAGTCCGGCTCCATGGCCGTGCGATCCCGGTCGAACAGAGTGCGTCTGGCGCAATCTGGCGAGCGCCGTCCCTTTTCAACGCCCTTATTATAGACATGAAATGGAGGGCGTGTGAACGAAAAAAGCGGTCTGGCCGGCAGAATGCCGGTCAGACCGCCGAGTTCAAGGTCTCTAAGCCGGACGACTGAGAGCCCTTCGGGTCGCAAGAGAGTGTCTAGAACGACTCGCAGCAGGATGATTGGACGGAATCGTCATGCGTCGATTTTTCCCGCGCGCATCTTTTTTGACCGCATGCGGCGGCGCTGGCATAGGCTGCCCCATGTATCGCCCCCTATATCGACTGGTCCGCCCGCTCCTCTTCCGCCTCGACGCCGAGACGGCCCATCATGCCGCGCTCGCCGCGCTGCGCCTGCCCTGGCCCGCCTCCGCCGCGCCCGATCCGGTGCTGAGCCAGACCGTGCTGGGCCGCACGATCCCCAGCCCCATCGGCCTCGCCGCCGGTTTCGACAAGGATGGCCATGTGGCGCATCGCATGGCGGCCTTCGGCTTCGGCTTTGCTGAACTGGGCACGCTCACGCCGCTGCCCCAGCCGGGCAATCCCCGCCCGCGCCTGTTCCGCCTGACCGATGACGAGGCAGTCATCAATCGCATGGGGTTCAACAATGGCGGGCAGGCGGCCGCGCGGACCCGCCTCGCCGCCCGCGGCCCGGCGCCGATCCCGATCGGCATCAACATCGGCGCCAACAAGGACGCAGCCGACCGCATCGCCGATTATGAGACGGGCGTGCGGGCCATGGCGGGCCTCGCCGACTATCTCACCGTCAACATCTCCTCACCCAACACGCCCGGCCTGCGCGCGTTGCAGGATCGGGGCGCGCTCGACGATCTGCTCGGCCGCGTCATGGCCGCGCGGCCGGCGAACGGTCCGCCGATCCTGCTCAAGGTCGCGCCCGATCTCGAACCGGCCGACATCGAGGATATCGCCGCGCTCGCGCTCCAGCACCGCATCGACGGGCTGATCGTCAGCAACACCACCATCGCCCGTCCGCCGCTCCGCTCGGCCGCGCGGGCGGAGACGGGCGGCCTCTCCGGCGCGCCGCTGCACGATCTCGCGCTGGCCCGGCTGCGCGATTTCCGCCGGCGGCTGGGCGAGCGGATGCTGCTGATCGGCGCCGGCGGCATCGCCAATGCCGATCAGGCCTATGCCCGCATCCGCGCCGGCGCGCAGCTGGTGCAGATCTATTCGGCGCTGGTCTATGAAGGGCCCTATCTGCCCGCGCGCATCAACACGGGCCTTGCCGCCCTGCTCAAGCGCGACGGCTTCGCTTCCGTCGCCGACGCCGTGGGTGTGGACGCGGACTGACCGGGCGAGTCCCGTCAGATCAAGGCGCCGGCTCGGCGATGGCGCGACCTTCCCGCCGCGGATCATAGCCCCCGTCGAACCGGCCATCGCGGATGATGACGCCATGCACGCCTGAATCCTCGCCCTCGCCCGGCTGCAGATCGATGCCGCGTTCCTTCAGTCCCGCGATCACGGCCGGCGGGAACTTGTCCACCTCGCCCCGGAAGGCGGGGCCGCGCGCCACCAGATTGGGCAGCGCCAGCGCGTCCTGCGTGGGCAGGCCCCAGTCCACCGCCGCGACGAGCGACTTGCCGACATAGGCGAGGATGGAATTGCCGCCCGCCGAACCCATGGCGCCGGCGAACCGCCCATCCCGGTCGATCATGATGAGCGGGGTCATCGAGGAGCGCGGCCGCTTGCCGGGCGCCACCGCATTGGCGACCAGCCGGCCCTGCGCGTCGCGCGGCACGAAGGCGAAGTCGGTGAGCTGGTTGTTGAGGAAGAAGCCGTCCACCATCCGGCCCGAGCCGAAGATCGATTCGACCGTCGTGGTCATGGAGACGACATTGCCCTGCGCGTCGCCGATGACGAAATGCGTGGTGCCGCCCACTTCCACCGTGCCGTCCCGCGCGGCGAGCGGGGCGCCGGGCGGGTTGCCGGCCTCGGGCGGTGGCCCCGCGCGCTCGCCGATCAGCCGGGCGCGCTGCGCCACATAGGCGGGATCGAGCAGGCCCGCGATCGGCACGTCGACAAAGGCGCTGTCGCCCACATAGCGGTCCCGGTCGGCATACATGATGCGGCTCGCCTGCGCGAACAGGAACCAGGCCTGCGGATCGGCCGGCCCGCGCGTGGCGATGTCGGTATGTTCGAGCAGGGCGAGCAGTTGCAGGAGCGCCACGCCGCTCGATGGCGGCGGCGGCACGCAGACCTTGTAGACGCGCCAGTCCCGGCACAGCGCCGCCCGCTTGACCGGCGCATAGCCCGCCAGATCGGCCAGCGTCATGCTGCTCGCCAGCGCGCCTTCATGCAGCTTGTCGATGATGCGCCGGGCGGTCGGCCCGGCATAGAGCGCGTCCGGCCCCTGCGCCGCGAGCCGCTGGAGGAAGTCCGCATAAGGCGCGTTCACCAGCCGGTCGCCAGTCTTCTTGAGCGTGCCGTCGCCCGCGCCGAAATAGGCGCGCACGTCCGGCGCGCTCAGTTGCGGGAAAGCGCCGATCGCCAGGAAGCGCCCGAGCCGGGGCGAGATGGTGAAGCCCTCGCGCGCGGTCCGCCCGGCATCGCCGAACAGGTCGCTCCAGGGCAGCTTGCCATGCTCGCCATGCGCCATGGCCAGCATCTTGACCGCGCCCGGCACGCCCGTCGCCCGGCCGCTCAGCACGGCGGTGGGGAAGGCGAGCGGGCGGCCATCCTCGCCCATGAACAGGGTTTCGGTGGCGCCGGCCGGGGCGGTCTCGCGCCCGTCATAGACGCTCACCTGCCCGCTTGCGCCATCATAGAAGGTCATGAAGGCGCCGCCGCCCATGCCCGAGCTTTGCGGCTCGACCAGCGAGAGCATCGCCTGCACCGCCACGGCCGCATCCACCGCGCTGCCGCCCCGGCGCAGCACGGCCAGGCCCGCCTCCGTCGCCAGCGGATTGGCCGCGACGACGAAAATCTCCTTGCGCGCCGGCTCGGGCGCAGCGGCGGCCCCGGCCGGCGGCGGCGCGGACCCGGCTGCGGAACAGGCGCAGAGCGCGCCCATGAGCAGGGCGGACAGGAGCGGGCGGAGAAACGTCATGTGGCGACCTCTGGGATGGGTGCGCCCTGAACCGGGCGTCGTCCGGGCGACAGTGCGGCGGGATGGCGGCCAGCGCAAGACTGGAATGGTCCGCGCGCACTGGCCCTTACGGCAGGGCCCATTTATAGAAGCGGGTCCAGACGCCGCGCGCGACGGCGTCGATCGATCCGTGGAGAGCCTGATTGCGCCAGTTCGAGACCTTCCCCAGCCTGCCGGCCATGTTCTTCGCGCGCGCCGCCGAGCGGGGCGACCGGCCGTTCCTGTGGCGCAAGCAGGACGATGTGTGGCGCTCCACCGGCTGGCACGATGCCGCCCGGCAGGTCGCCGCCATGGCCACGGCGCTCAGGGAGCTGGGCATCGCGCCGGGCGACCGGGTGATGCTGGTGAGCGAGAACCGGCCGGAATTCTGCATCGCGGACCTCGCCATCATGGCGGCCGGCGCGATCACCGTGCCGACCTACACGACCAACACCACGCGCGACCATGCGCACATCATCTCGAACAGCGGCGCGCGCGCCGTCATCTTCTCGAGCGCGAAGATCGGCAAGGCGCTGATCCCCGCCGTGCTCCATTCGCGGATCGAGATCGCCATCACCATGGAGCCGCAGAAGGCGATGCAGAGCTCCACCTTCGTCCTGCACGACTGGGAGACGCTCATCCGCGCGCATCCCGCCGATGCGCAGGCCTGCGCCGCCGCGCTCACCGCCACGCGCGATGACGTCGCCTGCCTCATCTACACCAGCGGCACCGGTGGCGCCCCGCGCGGCGTCGTCCAGCATCACGGCTCGATCCTCTGCAATGTGGAGGGGTGCGTGGACATCATCGCCAATGATTTCGGCTGGGGGGACGAGACCTTCCTCTCCTTCCTGCCGATCAGCCATGCCTATGAGCATTCGGGCGGCCAGTTCCTGCCGATCGGGCTGGGCGGGCAGATCTATTATGCCGAGAGCCTGGAGAAGCTCGCCGCCAATATCGCCGAGGTGCGGCCGACCATCATGGTCGTCGTGCCGCGCCTGTTCGAGCTGCTGCGGACGCGCGTCTCCAAGGCGATCGAGAAGCAGGGCAGGATGCCCGCGCGCATGCTGGCGCAGTTGCTGCGCATCGGCGCGAAGCGGGCGGCCGGCGAGCGCCTCTCCCTGCTCGACCGCGCGCTGGACGCCGTGCTCGCGCGCACTCTCGTGCCCAGGATCCGCGCGCGTTTCGGCGGCCGGATGAAGGCGCTGGTCTCGGGCGGCGCGCCGCTCAATCCGGATGTCGGCATCTTCTTCCAGTCGCTCGGCCTCACCCTGCTGCAAGGCTATGGCCAGACCGAGGCGGGCCCGGTGATAAGCTGCAACCGCCCCTCCATGGGCCTGCGCATGGACACGGTCGGTCCGCCGCTCAAGGGCGTGGAGGTGCGCATCGCGGAAGATGGCGAGATCCTCGTGCGCGGCGAACTGGTGATGCAGGGCTATTGGAACAACGAGGCCGAGACCGCCCGCACCATCCGCGATGGCTGGCTGCACACCGGCGACATCGGCGAGTTCGACCCGGACGGGCGCTTGCGGATCACCGATCGCAAGAAGGACCTGATCGTCAACGACAAGGGCGACAATGTCGCGCCGCAGAAGCTGGAGGGGATGCTGACGCTCCAGCCGGAGATCGGGCAAGTGATGGTCCATGGCGACCGCCGGCCCAATATCGTGGCGCTGATCGTGCCCGATCCCGAATGGATGGCCGAGTGGGCCCGCGCGCACGACAAGCCGGCCGATCTCGCCCAACTGCGGGACGACCCGGCCTTCCACGCCGCCGTCCGCGCGGCGGTCGACCGGGTGAACGCCGATCTCTCCGTCATCGAGAAGGTGCGCCGCTTCGCCTTCGCCGATGAGCCCTTCACCATCGAGAACGAGATGCTGACGCCCAAGCAATCCATCCGCCGCCACATCATCCGCGAGCGCTACCAGCGCCAGCTCGACGCGCTCTACGGCGCCCGCGCGGAGGATTGAACGCAGCGCGGCGCCGGCCTGCGCATGGGCATGGCGTCGATCAGCCGGGACTGACAAGGCCGTCGGTCACCCCGGCACGGGCCGGCGTTCAGCGCAGCGATGCCGGTCAGGGCCGCTTCCGCGCGACCACCACGCCCGTTTAGCGGTTGCCGGTGCCCGGCGTGCGATAGGGGATGAACTCGCCCAGCGCGCAACTGCCGCTGTACATGCCGCTCGGCAGGTTGACGACGCGGGCGATGTCGCCGCGGCAATATTGGCTCGTCACCCGGTTGAGGACCATCGTATCGCCCTGGGCCAGCCCGTTGCAGGCGCCTTCCAGATTGTTGCGATAGACCAGATCCTTGCTGACCTTGTAGATCAGCGTGTGGTCGCCGATGGCGCGCAGTTCCGAGCCGCGATCGGCCGAGACGCAGGATATGGGCGCGCCCGGCTCCTTGCCCTCGATCGCCTTGGCCAGATCCCTGGCCTCACGCGCGCCGAGTTCGGTCGGCCGGTTGGTGGACTGGGCGCAGGCCGCGACGGGCAGGACCAGCGCCGCCAGCAGGATCATCTTCATATGCCTTCTCCTCTTGCCCCATCGATCACAGGATAGCGCAGTCCGGGCGGCCGCGCATCAAGGGATGGGGCGTCATGTGCTGTCGATGGAACGCACCATGCCGGAGAGACGTTCCGGCCGCGCCAATGCCGCATGCGGATCGCTCAGGCCCGGTCCTTCGCAGCGCGCCGGCGGGCAAGCTCGGCCACGCTTCCGGCGCGCAGGAAGGGGTTGGTCGCCCGTTCGAGCGCGATGGTGGTGGGCACCGTCGCCTCGTCGCGTCCGCGCATCGCCTCCACCTGCGCGAGCCGCGCGCGCACGGCGTCATTGTCCGGCTCCGCCTGCCGGGCATAGCGGCCATTGGAGAGCGTATATTCATGCGCGCAATAGACCTGCGTCTCATCCGGCAGGGCCTCGAACCGGCGCATATTGGCATACATCTGGTCCGCCGTGCCCTCGAACAGCCGCCCGCAGCCCATGGCGAACATCGTGTCGCCGACGAAGATGATCTCGTCCTGCGCGAAATGATAGGCGACATGGCCCGCCGTATGCGCCGGCACGGCCATCACGACCGCCTCATGCCCGCCCAGCCGCACCCGGTCGCCTTCCCGCACGGGATGATCGACGCCGGGGATCTTCGCCAGTTCCGCCGCCGGGGCGGTCACGCTGGCGCCCGTCGCCGCGACGATGCCGGCATTGCCGCCGATATGGTCGCCATGCCAATGGGTGTTCCAGATCTGGCCGATGCGCCAGCCCCGCGCGTCCGCCGCCGCCAGCACCGGATCGGCCACGGCGGGATCGACCGCCAGCGTCTCGCCGCTCTCCGGCGCGTGCACCAGCCACACATAATTGTCGCTGAGCACGGGCACGCGAACGATCTCAAGCTTCGCCATCTCTCTCCTCCAGACTGGCCAGCGCGGTCTGCGCGATGCCGCGCGTCAGCGCCTCGGCATCCTGCGGCGTCACGCGCGCGCCGCCGGCGCCCACCCATAGGGACGAATAGTCGCTGCGTCCCTCCCCTTCCGCCTTCGCCCGCAGTGCCGCCAGTGCGTTGGAGGCATAGGGAAAGGGCGGCGCTTCCGCGCGGACCGGCCCGAGCGCGCGCATCAGCGCATTGCGGATGCCGCGCGCCGCGCGCCCCGTCAGCAGGTTGGTGAAGGCCGCGTCCGCCGCCGCCGGGGTGCCGAGCAGCGCGCGATAGACCGGCGAGATCAGGCTTTGCGGCGTCGCCAGATAGGCCGTGCCGATCTGCACCGCGCTCGCGCCCGCGCGCAGGGCCCCCGCCATGTCCGCTCCGTCGACGATGCCGCCGGCGGCGATCACCGGCACGTCCGGCCGATCGCGCAGCAGCGCGGCGAGCGGCGTCGGCTCGTGCCGATCGCCCAGGAACCAGCCGGCATGCCCGCCCGCTTCGGCGCCCTGCAGGATGATGGCGTCACAGCCCCGCGCCGCCAGCCAATGCGCCTCGGCGAGCGTCGTCGCGCTGGCCAGGATGCGCACGCCCGCCGCGCGCACCCGCGCCAGCAGCGCATCCTCGGGCAGGCCGAAATGAAAGCTCGCCAGCGCGGGCCGCACCTCTTCCACGACGGCGCACATCGCCGCGTCGAACGGCCGGCGCAGCGGCGGCGGATCGCCCGGCGCCACGCCTTCCCGCGCGAACCAGGGCGCGAGCAGGGCCCGCCATGCGCGCTCGTCCGGCGGATCGGGCAGGCGATGGCAGAAGAAGTTGAGATTGAGCGGTCCGTCCACCGCCGCGCGCACCTCCGCCACCTGCGCGCGCAATGGCTCGGCCGCCAGCAACGCGCCCGGCAGCGAGCCCACCGCGCCGCCCCGCATCGCCGCGATCGCCAGCGCGACGCCGCCCGAGCCGGCCATCGGCGCCTGCACGATCGGCACGCGCGCGCCGGTCAGCGCAAGGAAGGCCTCGCAGGCGGCGGGCCAGCGCGTCGTCACGATATCTCTCTCCATGATCCAGGCGGGAGCGCCGGCATCGCGCCTTACCAGACGCCGGTATTGGGCATGGAGGCCCAGGGCTCGGCCGGCTCCAGATGCCCGTCCTGCAGCAGCTCGACCGAGATGCCGTCCGGCGTGCGCACGAACGCCATATGGCCGTCGCGCGGCGGGCGGTTGATGGTGACGCCGCCGTCCATCAGGCGCTGGCAGGTCTCGTAGATATTCTCGACGCGGTAGGCGAGATGGCCGAAATTGCGGCCGCCGCTATATTGTTCGACCGTGCCATCCTCGGGCGGCCAGTTATAGGTGAGCTCCACCTGCGCCGCCTCGTCGCCCGGCGCCGCGACGAACACCAGCGTGAAGCGGCCCTGCGCGCTGTCGATACGGTTCACTTCCCGCAGGCCCAGCAACGCGAAGAAACGCAGCGTGGCGTCCACATCGGTCACGCGGATCATGGTGTGGAGATATTTGGGCATGTGCGAACTCCGTTCGTCGCTTGTCAGCAACGGTTCATCTCAAGGGTGGCAATGTATCGCTCCTGAGATAAGCTCGGCGCCGCGTGCGGAAAAGAGAGGAATCACCGATGGGCTGGATGCAGGACGTCAACCGGGTCGCGCTTGCAGGCGCGGTGGTGCTGGCCGGCGGCATGATCGTGGGCGGCTATCTGCTGGGTGATGGCCTGCGCCGCGCCCGTGCGGCCGAGCGCTCCGTCACCGTGCGCGGCCTCGCCGAGAAGGACGTGACGGCGGACCTCGCCACCTGGACCATCGCCTATTCCGCCACCGGCACCGATCTGCCCGGCGTGCGCGCCGAGATCGAGCGGAACACCGCCGCGCTCAAGGATTATTTCCGCAGCCTGGGCTTCCCGGACGATGCGCTCACCCCCACCGGCGCGGGCGTGAACCAGTATATGAACAACGGCGTCAACACGATCACCATCACCCAGCGCATGCAGCTGCGCACGACCGACATCGCCCGCGCGCAGAAAGCCGTCGCCAGCCAGTTCGATCTCGTACGGCGCGGCGTCACGCTGCAGGAAGGCTCGGCGATGACCTACAGCTTCACCAGGCTCAACGACATCAAGCCACAGATGGTGGCGCAGGCGACCCGGGACGCGCGCAGCGCGGCCGAGCAGTTCGCCAAGGATTCGGGCACCGGCGTGGGCGGCATCAAGAGCGCCACCCAGGGCTATTTCTCGATCGATCCGCGCGATGGCGAGCAATCCGGCGGCTATGGCGCGGCCGACACGCCCTACAAGAAAGTGCGCGTGGTCACGACGGTGGATTTCTATCTGGATTGAGGCGGCGGCGTGACATGGGGTTGCCGGCCGGTCCCGCCAGCGCGCCCGTGGAAGCAGCAGCACATCATCACTGCATGGGATGGCTGCCCAGGCCGGATTGTCGCGCCCCCGCTTTCAGATGAAGGCAGCGCCACGGCGCGGCGGGTGTCCGTGACGGCCTACCGCCCTTCCGAGGGCGCCGGCGGCTGCGTCGCCCCATCGGCGGGCGCGGCGTCGTCGCCCAGTTGCGCGAGATAATCCTGCGCCTGCGAGGCGATGGCGCTGCCCGGCGCAGCCAGTTCCTTCGCGCGGCTGAAGGCGGCGCGGGCGGCCGCGTCGCGAGTCCCCGAGAGCGCATCGATCACGCCTTCCTCCAGCGCGACGGCGGCATCGTTGCCGGCCCGGCGCGCGGCTTCCTGGATATGCGCGCGGGCGAGCGGCAAGTCGTTCATCCGCCGCGCGAGCGTGGCCGAGAGCAGCCAGGCCATCGGGTCGGCCTGCGCCATCACGATCGCCTTGTCGAGATCCGCCCGCGCGCCCGGCTGGTCGTCGGCGGCCACGCGCGCCCGGGCGCGGTCGAGATGGATCTCCCCGGTCTCCAGCGTCGGCGGCAGCGGCTGGGCCAGCGCCGCGTCGAACGCGCGCAGGGCCCGTGCGGTCGTGCCCGCGAGCAGCGCGGCATTGCCGGCCTGCGACCACAGGCGCGCCCGCGTCACCGCGTCGAGCGACGGCACCGCCGCGCCGCGCTCGAACGCGCTCGCCGACTCGGCCCAGCGATCCGCCTTGCCCAGCGCATAGCCGCCGCACTGGTCGGCATAGGCGCCGCCGCCCGCCTCATGCCAGGCGCGGGCGGCGGCGATGCCCTGTTCGGCATCGGCATTGGCGCTGGCGAGGCAGCCGGCCAGCCGCTCGGCGATCTCCGGCGGCACCACGGCGGCCAGCGCCGCGCGGTCATCCTGCGCCTGCTCCGGTTCCGCGGGCGCCGGCTGCCGGGCCTGCGCGCGCCGCCGCTCGTCGCGCCGACGCAGCACGGCCTCGATCTCGGGGGAATGTTGCTGGGGCAGCGGATCGAGCTGGGCGAGTTGCACGGATTGCGCAAGCGCAAGGGCCAGGAACAGGGACATGGCGGGATCAGGGCTCCATCAGGCTGGCCACCGTCGCGATCAGCAGGGCGATATCCTGCGGGCGCGAGAGGCGATGGTCGCCGTCCTTGACGAGGATCGTCTGCACATCGGATGAACGGAGCGCGTCGGCGGTCGCGAGCGCAGTGCGCCACGGCACGTCCGGATCGGCCTGCCCCTGCAGCAGCCGGACCGGCCCATCGATCGCGATGTCGTCATCCAGCACCAGCAGCGACTGGCCGGATTCCCAGAAGGCCAGCGTCGTCACGACGGGCTCGTCGCCATAGGGCGTCGGCTCGGCCAGCCGCCCTTCGCGCCGCATCGTCGCTTTCCGGCCCTCATCGAAGCCCCACCGGGTGAAGTCCGGCGCGGCGGCGATGCCGACCAGCCCCGCGACCCGCGCGCCCAGATCGCGCGCCAGCAGCAGCGCGAGCCAGCCGCCCATGGAGGACCCCACGAGCAGCAACGGGCCATCCGGCACGACCGCATCGATCACCAGCCGCGCATCGTCGCGCCAGCTCGCCAGCGTGCCGTCCTCGAACGCGCCTTCGCTCTCGCCGCAGCCGGCATAGTCGAGCCGCAGCATCGCCCGGCCCGACCGCTCCGCCCATGCGTCCAGCGCCACCGCCTTGCCGCCGCGCATGTCGGACATGTAGCCGGGCAGGAAGACGATGGTCGGACCCGCGCCGGCGCGATGGCGATAGGCGAGGCGCGGGCCGTCGGGCCGGGCGAGGAAGGATGGCGCGGGGGCGATATCGGTCATGGCGCCATCATAGCGGCTGGGGGGAGCCCGCGCATCGACTTCCTGCGCTTGTGTCCGTGGGCGCGCCTCAGAAGACGCTGTCGCTCGCCTTCACGTCCGGATCGTCCGTGCAGGCGTCGACCAGCGCCGTCCACTCGGCCCTGGTCAGCGCGGGGGCATAAAGATGGCCCTTGACGGCGGAGCGCTCGAACGCCGCCCGGCGCTCGGCCGAGACCGGATGCGAGGCCATCCAGCTTGTCGCCCGCTCGATCGTCTCGCCGCCGGACACCTTGGCGAGCCGGTCGAAAAAGGCCGCAGTCGGCAGCGGGGAGATGTTCGCGGCGCGCAGGGCGGCGATGGAATAGCCGTCCGCCGCGCGCTCCGCATCGCGCGAATAGCTCATCGCCAGCAGCCCGTTGACCGCGCCGCCCACCTGCCCGTCGAACCCGCCCAGCACCACGCTGAGGCCGAGCTGGCGGACCAGCGCCGCCATGGTATCGCGATGGCGGACATGGCCGATCTCATGCGCCAGCACCCCGGCCAGCTCGTCCGGGGACTTCGCCTCGGACAGGAGGTCGTTGAACAGCAGGATGCGCCCGCCCGGCAGCGCGACGGCATTGACCATGCCGATATTGGCGATGGCGATGCTGCGGATCGGCACGTCCGGGCCGAGCTGGCGGCGCAGCTTCTCCAGCGCGGCGCGGCTCGCCGGCGTCTCGCACAGCCGTCCGCCGAAATCGCCGACCATGGCATCGCCCAGCCGATCCTCCCAGCTGCGCGGGATCCAGGGCGCGATCCAGCCCGGCGCATTCAGCACCAGGAAGATCACCGCCGCCGCCAGCACCGCGAACAGGCCGAGCGCGCGCCACAGGCCGATGCGGTCGATCCAGCGGCCATAGCGGGCGGGCAGCGGCAGGTGGACCGCGAAATCCTCCGGCGGCGGCCCGGCAAAGCCCAGCCGCCAGCCGCTCTCGCCGCGCAGGCCGTAGACGGATCGCCCGGCGGTGCCGTCCATCGGCACCAGCGCGCTCCAGCGATGCGGCCCGCTGCGGCCCGTGCCCCAGTCCAGCGAGAAGCCGTCCACCGTCCAGTCGAGCCGGGGATGATGGCGCGTCGCGCGCGCGCCGTCATAATGCCAGATGCTCTCGTCCGGGCCTGCGCTCGTCATGGTCGCGGCCTGCGCCTAGATCGCGCCGATGTCGAACGCATCGGCGAGCCCCTCGCCCTGCCCCGGCGCCCGCGTGGTCGACTGGGTGAGTTCGGAGAGGTGGATCTCGCCGGTCGCATCGAGATGGGTGACGAAGAATTTCCAGTGCCGGTAGCTTAGGAAGATCAAGCCGATGCCCAGTGTCAGCACCACCAGCGCGATGTCGCCCAGGATGAGCCGGAGCCAGTCCCAGCTGCGCGCGTCGAAGCGGAAGTCGAGCGTCGAGAGCGCCATGCCGCCGATCGCGACGCGGAAGAACTTCGCATAATAGATCAGCGCCACCACGCCCAGACTGCCATAGATGAGCAGCGCGAACAGCGCGAACAGGAAGAGCAGGCGCGGATCGGGCGCCTCGCCTGGGCGCATGAGGAGCAGGGCGCCGTCACCCGCGATCATGCGCAGCAGGCCGAAGCCCAGCACCACGAAGACGATCGGCAGCAGATAGAAGAGCAGGAACCGCCCGAACAGGGGGCCCGCGCGCGCATCCGATTCGAAGGCGAACGGCCCGAAGCTCATGGCCGCCCAGCGCTGGTTCCACAAAGAAGTCATCGCCCAGGGTATCGGCAGGGAGATCGCCATGGTCGCCAGCGCATAGCGCCAGCAATAGGACCAGCCATAGCCCCAGCCCTTGTCGTCCGCCCCGCCCCGGATGCCGTGCCACCAGGTCCGGCTCAGCCGATAGCGCAGCATGCGGAAGCGCGCGACGCCGCCCAGATAGAAGATCATCGCGAAGGCGAGCGCGGCGAGGCTCATCGCCTCCCCGACATAGCCCTGGAAGATCATCGCCTGCATGCCGAACTGGAGGAACAGCAGCGGCACGGCGAACAGCAGGATCACCAGCAGGAAGCCGATGAGCAGCTCCAGCCCGGTGCCGCCCCATTCCAGCCGCTCGTCGATGAAACGCGTGCGGCTCCACAGATAGCGGCGGGTGCGTGTCGTCGCCCAGAAGCGATAGATGCCGAGCGTGACGATGGTCAGCAGGAGGTTGGTGAAGGCGATCGGCGCATAATCGCGCCAGGTGCCGTGGAAACCGAATGCGCGCGCGCCCTGCTCGTCCATGCGGACGCTCCCCCCAATTGAACCCCGGCGGCATAGAGCCGGGCGACGGCGAGCCTGTCAAGCGCGGCACCATGCGGCCGCGCGGACGCCGTGCCAATGCAGGATCGCCACGCCCGGTTTCCCACTATCGGCCGCCCGTTTCCGCGCTATGAACGCCGCGCCCGGAGATCTGCGGGCGCGACTCGGCCGGAGCGCTCATGGACAGGCAGGCAGAACAGGCGATGGACGGCATGCAGACCCTCGCCGCGCGCGGCTGGCGGGCGAGCAAGTTCGTGCGCCGCCGCGGGCGCTGGCGCAGCGCGATCGGCCATGTCGGCATCGGCTCGCGCCTCTCGGCCGATCGCGCGCTGGCGGCCTATGTCGCGGCGATCGACGCCCATGCCCATGGCGCACTGGCGGATCTGGGCTGCGGCAACGCGCCCCTGGCCGGCATCTATGCGCCCCATGCGTCCTCGATCATGTGGGTCGACTGGCCGGCGAGCACGCACCGCCTGGTCACGCCCGATCTGGAGCAGGATCTCTCCGCGCCGCTCGCCCTCCCCTCCGCCTCGCTGGACACGGTGCTGCTCACTGACGTGCTGGAGCATATCGCCGAGCCGGACCGGCTGGTCGGCGAGATCCGCCGCGTGCTGCGCCCCGGCGGCCGCGCGATCATCGGCGTGCCGTTCCTCTACTGGCTCCATGAGGAGCCGCACGATCATCACCGCTTCACCATCCACAAGCTGCGCGATTTCGCCGCCCGGCATGATTTCACCATGGTCGAGGAGCGCGTCTATGGCGGCGGGCTGGACGTGGTGCGCGATCTGCTCACCAAGCTGGTCCATACCCGGCGGTTCCCGGCGGCGGCCTGGATCATGCATTATCTGACCGGCCTCGTCTTCGCCCCGCTCGCCCCGCTCAGCCGGCGGATGCGCGACGTGATGCCGATGGGCTATCTGGTCGTGCTTGGGGTGCGCTGATCCCGCCGGCTCAGGGCAGCGCGAGGAAGGCGTCGATCGCCCGGTCGAAGGCCTCGGGCTGGTCCAGCATCACGAAATGGCCGCTCTGCGCGATCGGCGCGAAGGTCGTGCCGCGCGCCGGCGCATAGACGGCCCGGTAGAGCTGGTCCGCCTGCGTTTCCGTCAGCCGCTGGCCGTCCCAGGCATAGACGATGGTGAGCGGCACGCTCAGCGCGGCGAGGCCCGGCCGCGCGTCCAGGGTCAGGTCCTCATAGACGGCGTGGGCGACGGCGCGCAGGTCGACCGATCCGGCCCATTGGGTGATGCTGGCCTTGCCCGCCGCGCTCAGCGCCAGATTGGTCGCGGCGGGCATGGTCCGCCCGGCAGCGGCAGCCGCGAGCATCCCGTCGCGCATCGCCTTCGCGCGCGGCTCGACCGCCTCGACCGTGGCGGACGGCCCGGCGATCATGATCCCCGCATAGGGCAGCGCATCGACGATCATCACCCGGTCGAGGCCGGCGGGATGCTGCTCGGCCAGTTCGAGCGCGGCAAGCCCGCCCAGCGAATGGCCGATCACCAGCACATGCTCGAGCCCGTGCGCCCGGATATAGGCGGCCAGCCCGTCGACCAGCCCCGCGATCGCGCCGCGCTGCGCATTGGGCCCGGGATCGCCCGGCCCGAAGCCGCGCAGCTCGACGAGATGCAGCCGCGCCTTGTCCCTGAGCCGGTCGGCAAGCGGCCGGAAGACCGCGCGCGGCGTCGCGAGGCCGGGGATCAGGATCACGTCCGGGCCGCTCGTGCCGATCCGCTCGACGGTGAAGCGCTCATGCGCCTCCAGCGGATCGGCCGCCGCCTGCGCGACGGCGGGCGGGGCGACCATGGCGGGGATGGCCAGCGCGGCGAGCGCCGCGGCGGTGATGCGGCTCAGCAGGATCATGGCAGCCTGTCCTTTCGCGACATGGGCGTTCGATCTGCTTGAACACCATGGGCGCCCTCTTTGCCATGATGAAAGTCGTCATGATGACAAAGCGGCGCCAACCCCCTATGTCGCTGCCCATGCCGAGGTCGACTCACCTGACGACTACCATCACCCGGACCGTTCCGGGGGTCTTCGGCATGCGCGCCAGCATCTGACGCGTTTCCGCAGGGGCCCATCCGGACCGGGATGGGCCGTCGCGCGGCGCCCATCCTTGTCCAGCCTCTTTTCATTCCGGCCGCGCCCGCCTAAGCGCGGGCCGCAGAGAAGGACGAAGACCGATGACGGAATTTGTGAAGATCACGCTGCCCGATGGCTCTGCCCGCGAGGTCGCGCGCGGCACCACGCCGGCGCAGATCGCCGCCGCCATCGGCCCCGGCCTCGCCAAGGCCGCGCTCGCCGCCCGCGTGGATGGCGAACTGCGCGACATCACGCGCCCGCTGGAGGCCGATGCGCAGCTCGCGCTCGTCACCGCGAAGGACGAGGCCGATGCGCTGGAGCTGGTCCGCCACGATTATGCGCATGTGCTGGCCGAGGCCGTGCAGGCGCTCTTTCCCGGCACGCAGATCACTTTCGGCCCGTCCACGGACGACGGCTTCTATTATGATTTCGCCCCGCCCGCCGCGCACGGCCCCTTCACCGAGGAGGAACTGCCGCTGATCGAGGCGAAGATGCGGGAGATCATCGCGGCGGATAAACCGCTGCGCCGCGAGGTGTGGACGCGCGCGCAGCTCATCGATCGCTGGGCGGCGCAGGGCGAGAGCTTCAAGGCCGAATGGGCGCAGGAACTGCCCGAGGGCGAGGAGCTGACCGTCTACCGCTCGGGCGAGGACTGGCTGGACATGTGCCGTGGCCCGCATCTGGCCTCCACCGGCAAGCTCGATCCCGCCGCGTTCAAGCTGATGCGCGTCTCGGGCGCCTATTGGCGCGGCGACCAGAACAACGCCCAGCTCTCGCGCATCTACGGCACGGGCTGGCTCAACAGGAAGCAGCTCGACGCGCATCTCCTGCGCCTGGAGGAAGCCGCCAAGCGCGACCATCGCAAGATCGGCCAGGAGATGGACCTCTTCCACCTCCAGCAGGAAGCGCATGGCAGCGTGTTCTGGCATCCGCGCGGCTACATCATCTGGCGCCAGCTCGAAGCCTATATGCGCCGCCGGCTGGACGCGGCGGGCTATCAGGAAGTGAAGACGCCGCAGATCATGGACGCGCGCCAATGGGAGCAGTCCGGCCACTGGGGCAAATATCGCGAGAATATGTTCGTCATCCCGGACGAAGTGCCCAATACCGAGGATGACGGCCCGGTCATCTCGGACAAGGCGGCGTGGATGGCGCTCAAGCCGATGAACTGCCCGGCGCATGTCCTCATCTTCCGGCAGGGCATCAAGAGCTATCGCGACCTGCCGCTGCGCCTGGCGGAGATGGGCTGCTGCCACCGCAACGAGCCGCATGGCGCGCTGCACGGCCTGATGCGCGTGCGCCAGTTCACGCAGGACGATGCGCATATCTTCTGCCGCGAGGACCAGCTCGTCGAGGAAATCTCGCAATTCTGCGACCTGCTCGATGTTGTCTACAAGGATCTCGGCTTCTCGGACTATGCCATCAAGCTCGCCCTGCGCCCGGAGCAGCGCTACGGCACGGACGAGATGTGGGACTGGTCCGAGCAGTCCATGCGCGATGCCGTCGCCGCCACGGGCCGCGACACCGCCGAATGGGGCTGGGAGGAACTGCCCGGCGAAGGCGCCTTCTATGCGCCCAAGCTGGAATTCCACCTGACCGACGCGATCGGCCGCACCTGGCAGGTCGGCACGATCCAGACCGATACGGTGCTGCCCGAGCGGCTCGACGCCTCCTATGTGGCCGAGGATGGCGAGCGCCATCGTCCGATCATGCTCCACCGCGCGATCCTGGGCAGCTATGAGCGGTTCATCGGCATCCTGATCGAGCATCATGCCGGCAAATTCCCGATGTGGCTCGCCCCGGTGCAGGCGGTCGTCGCGACGATCGTCTCGGATGCGGACGGCTATGCGCAGGACGTCGCCGACAGGATGCGGGCGGCGGGCCTGCGCGTCGAGACCGACCTGCGCAACGAGAAGATCAACTACAAGGTGCGCGAGCACAGCCTCGCCAAGGTGCCCAACCTGCTGGTCGTCGGCCGGCGCGAGGCGGAGGAAGGCACCGTCGCCCTGCGCAGGCTGGGTTCGGACGAACATCAGAAGGTGATGGCGGTGGACGATCTCATCGCCCAGCTCGTGGCCGAGGCGACCCCGCCGGACCTGCGATGAGCGCCGCCGGCCGCCGCGTCAGGCCTGCCGGTCTCCCGCATGCGCCGGAGACCGGGCCGGCGGCGGCGGTGGCCGGCGCGCCGGCCCCGCAAGCCTTCGCCTGCCGCGAGAAGCACGGCCTCACGCGCATCGGGCGCGCGCCGTCATGATCCGCTGGAGCCTCCGCATCCTCGCCGGGGGCCTGCTGCTCGGCCTCGCCCTCATCGCCTTCGCCTATTGGCAGGCGCTGCAGCCGCCCATCGTGCGGGAGGCGGCGCTGGCCCTGCCCGACTGGCCGGCCGACGCGCCCAACCGCACCGTGCTGCTCATCTCCGACACGCATGTCGCCGGGCCGGACATGCCGCCCGAGCGGCTCGCCGCCATCATCGCGCAATTGAATGCGCTCAAGCCCGATCTCATCCTGCTCGCCGGGGACTATATCAGCGAGAAGCGGGTCGCGACTCGACATTATGACGCGGCGCGGATCGTCGCCGCGCTGGCCGGGCTGCGCGCGCCGCTCGGCGTGGTCGCGGTGCTCGGCAATCACGATCATTGGGACGATCCGGCGGGCTTCCGGCGCGCCTTCGCGGCGCATGGCATTCCCCTGCTCGCCAATGACGCGATTCGGCGCGGGCCGTTCGTGATCGGCGGGGTGGACGATGAATATACCCATCATGACGATCTGCCCGCGACCCTGCGCGCCATGGACGCGCTCGGCCCCGGCCCGCGCCTGCTCCTCACCCACACGCCGGACATCGTCCCGGCCCTGCATGCGCCCGTGGCGGCCATTCTGGCGGGGCATACCCATTGCGGCCAGATCGTCCTTCCGCTCCTCGGCCCGATCGAGACCTCCTCGCGCTATGGCCGCCGCTTCGTCTGCGGCGATATCCGGGACGGGCCGCACCGGCTGTTCGTGACGGCTGGCCTCGGCACCAGCGTGCTGCCCCTTCGCCTAGGCGCGCCGCCCGACGTCTGGCTCATTCGCTTCGGTCCGGCTATGGCTGCGCTTTGAAGGCGCGTTAACCGATTGTGGCTATCGGGCCGCACTGTCGCTATTGCGCGTCGAGCGCCCCTTTTCGTTGCGCCCAAAAAACACTAAGTTAGATAGCCTCGCACTATACGGAAGGAGTCCGCACTATACGTCCCCCAATGATGCGCCGCCCCATGGCGCCACCGCAGCCTATGAACGGCCCGCGCTACAATGAGTTCATCAACGTGCCCAAGGTGCGCGTGATCGATGAGAATGGCGAAAATCTCGGCGTGATGTTCACGCGCGAAGCTATTGAGCAGGCCGCCGAAGTCGGCCTCGACCTCGTGGAAGTCTCGCCCACCGCCGATCCGCCGGTCTGCAAGTATCTCGACATCGGCAAGTTCAAGTACGAGGCGCAGAAGAAGGCCAACATCGCGCGCAAGACGCAGAAGACGCAGGAGATCAAGGAGATCAAGATGCGTCCGAACATCGATGACCATGACTATGACACCAAGATGAAGAAGGTGTTCGACTTCATCGAGGAAGGTGACAAGGTCAAGGTCACGCTGCGTTTCCGCGGCCGCGAAATGGCGCACCAGCAACTCGGCATGCAGTTGCTCCAGCGTGTCGCCGAGCAGACCACCGAAGTCGCGAAGGTCGAATCCTATCCGCGCCTCGAAGGTCGCCAGATGCTGATGGTGCTTTCGCCCAAAGCCTGAGCCGGGGCCATCGCCGCGAGGCGACCGGACCCGATCCTGACGCGCCGCGACGCTGCCCCCGCTCAAACCGGGGCGTGGCGCCGCCGCGTCGTCATGCCCGATGCCCGATGCCCGTCGCACCATGGCCTGACCCGATTCGGGGCGGGACGCTCTATCCCGGCCATGGCGCGCGCACGCTCGATAGCGCCTATTTCAGCGACGGGCTGGTCCTGACCCCGAGGGCCGGACGGCTATGATGCCGGCCTCTCCGGCATCGCCTTCGCCTGATGGAGTGTGCGGGCGCCGGACTCCAATGCCCGGCGTCCGCGCCGCCGCACGCGAGAGTTGACCGGCAGCGCCGCGCCGCGCACATGGCTTGGCCATGACCGAGACCGTTCCCCTGCGCCTGTTCAACAGCCTCACGCGCCAGATCGAGCCGTTCGAGCCCGTCCATCCCGGCACGCCGGGCGACCCGGAGAACCCGCCGGAAGCGCGCGTCTACAGCTGCGGTCCCACGGTCTACAACTATCCCCATATCGGCAATATGCGCGCCTATGTGTTCGCCGACACGCTGGGCCGCACATTGCGCTTCAAGGGCTACAGGCTCACCCATGTCATCAACATCACCGATGTGGGCCATCTCACCGACGATGCCGATGCCGGCGAGGACAAGATGGAGCGGATGGCCGCGCAGCAGGCGCAATCCATCTGGGACATCGCGCGCCATTACACGCAGGCCTATTGGGCCGATGTGGCGGCGCTGAACATTCGCCAGCCCACGCACTGGTCGATCGCCACCGATTATGTGCCGCAGATGCTCGACTATGCGCGATCCATCGCCGAGCGGCATTGCTACGAGCTGGAGAGCGGCCTCTATTTCGACACGAGCACGGTCGCCGACTATGGCCGGCTCGCCCGCGCCGGCACCGACGAGGGCGAGAGCCGCATCGATCCGGTGGAAGGCAAGCGCCACCCCGCCGATTTCGCCATCTGGCGCAAGACCCCGCCCGGCGAGAAGCGCCAGATGGAGTGGGAGTCGCCCTGGGGGCCGGGCGCGCCGGGCTGGCACCTCGAATGCTCGGTGATGAGCCGCGCGCTGCTCGGCCTCCCCTTCGACATCCACACCGGCGGCATCGACCATCGCGAGATCCACCATCCCAACGAGATCGCCCAGAACCAGGCGATCCAGGGCTATGACGCGCATCATGGCGGGCTGGACTGCGCCCAGCACAGCGGCGCGCGGGTCTGGATGCACAATAATTTCCTGATCGACCGTGCCGGCAAGATGAGCAAGTCGGCCGGCGAATTCCTGCGGCTGCAATTGCTCATCGATCGCGGCTATCACCCGCTCGCCTACCGCATGCTCTGCCTGCAGGCGCATTACCGCTCGGAGCTGGAGTTCAGCTGGGACAACCTCGGCGCGGCGCTCACGCGCCTCAAGCGCATGGTGATGGCGGTGGCGCCGCTCGCGGACGTGTCGCCCGCCGATGCCGTGCGTCACCCCAGGCTCGCGCCGCTGCTCGCCGGTTTCGACGCCGCGATCAGCGACGATCTCAACACGCCGGTCGCCCTCACCCTGTTCGATGAGGCGGTGGCGATGAAGAAAGTGCCGGCCGAGGAGAAACGCGCACTCATCGAAGCGATGGACGCCGTGCTCGGCCTGGGCCTGTTCGACCTGGCCCGCGCCGACTTGCGCATCCGCCCCAGGGCCGCGACAATCACGCAGGCGGAGATCGAGGACGCGCTGGCCCGGCGCAAGGCGGCCCGGGCGGACAAGGATTTCGCGGCGTCCGACGCGCTGCGCGATTCGCTCATCGCCGCCGGGGTCGACGTGATGGACGGCGATCCGCTGGGCTGGGAATGGAGACTGGATCATGGCGCATAAGCCCCTCATCGTCTTCCCCGAGCGCTACCGCGCGCAGCTCGAAACGCTGCTGCCGGACGGCGTGCGGGTAAAGGGCTTCTCCACGCTGGAGGACGCCATGGCGCTGGCGCCCGAGGCCGAGATCGGCTGGTTCGACGAGTTCGCGCAGGGCATCTATGCCAAGGCGCCCGCCGCCGCCGTCAACGCGAAGTGGATCAACACCGTCGTCGTCGGCCTCGACGCCTTCCCGACCGCGCTGATCGCGCAGCGCAGCCAGATCTTCACCAATGGCGCGGGCATGATGCCGGACGTGATCGCCGACTATGCGGTGATGGGCGCCCTCACGCTCGCAAAGCGGCTGGACAAGGTGGTCCGCGCGCACGACCGGCAGCATTGGCTGACCGGCGCCGCACCGGGCGATTTCGAGATGCTGGGCGCGAAGGCGCTGGTGATCGGCTACGGCGCCATCGGCAGCGAGATCGGCAAGCGCCTGAAGGCCTTCGGCACCGAAGTGACCGGCGTGCGGCGCCGCGCGGACAAGAACCCGGACGTCATCGGCCCCGACGCATGGCGCGCGCGTCTGGGCGACTATGATTTCGTCATCCTCGCCACACCCAACACCGCCGACACGCAGGCCATGATCGGCCCGGCCGAACTGGCCGCGATGAAGCCGGGCGCCCGCATCGTGAACATCGCGCGCGGCGAGCTGATCGACCAGCCCGCGCTCATCGCCGCGCTCGAATCCGGGCAGATCGGCAGCGCTTTCCTGGACGTCACCACGCCCGAGCCGCTGCCCGCCGACCATCCGCTGTGGAAAGCGCCCAACTGCCTCGTCACCATGCACCTCTCCGGCCGCAGCCAGCACACCGCCTTCCAGCGCGGCGCGCGGCGCTTCCTCGGCAACCTCCAGCATTATCTGCGCGGCGAACCGCTGGAGCATGTGGTGGATCTCAGCCGGGGCTATTGAGCGCCACCCATCGCGCCGATCGCCTCGCGCGCGGCGTCGAGCGCGTCCTGCGGCGTGGCGCGATAGCGGGCGTGGGGCGGCTTCACGCCATGGGCGAAGAGCACGCGGCGCACCGCCGGCAGCGCGCCGCTGATGTAGAGCCGCGCACCGCGCCGCTCGATCTTGCGGACGAAGCCCTCGATCGTGGCGGCACCGCTCGAATCCAGCATCGCCACGCCGGTCAGGTCGATCACATAGGCGCGCGGATGCTCGCCGAGCCGGTCCAGCGACGCGCCGACGATCCCGGCCGAACCGAAGAAGAACGCCCCGGAGATGCGGCAGAAGGCGATATCGGGATCGATGCGCGGCAGGTCCGCACCATGCTCGCTGTCCGGCTGGTCACGCTCGATGATCGCCGCGCCGCTCTCGATCTCCACTGCCTGCGCCAGCCGGCGCAGGACGATCAGCGCGCCGAGCGAGAAGCCGACCAGGATGCCCAGGCTCAGATCCCGGAAGATCACGACCAGGAACGTCACCACCACCACCAGCGCCGCCCCGCGCGAGGCACGGAACAGGGCGGCGATATGGTCCCGCTCGATCATCGCCCAGCAGACCGTCGCAAGCAGCCCGGCGAGCCCCGCAAGCGGAATGTAGCTGGCCAGCGGCGCGGCGATGAGGATGAAGGCGAGCAGGAACAGCGCGTGCAGCATGCCCGCCACCGGACCCCGCGCGCCGGCGCGCACATTGGTGGCGGTGCGCGCGATCGTGCCGGTCACGCAGATGCCGCCGAACAGCGCGCTCGCGATATTGGCCGCGCCCTGCGCCACCAGCTCGCAATTGGAGCGGTGCCGCCCGCCGCTCATTCCGTCCGCCACCACGGCCGAGAGCAGGCTCTCGATCGCGCCGAGCAGCGTGAAGGACAGGGCGGCGGGCAGCAGCGCGGCGATGCGCGCGGGCGAGAGATCGGGCAGGTGCGGCGCGGGCAGGCCGCGCGGAATGCCGCCGAAGCGCGAGCCGATCGTCTCCACCGGCAGATGCAGCGCCCAGGCCAGCACCGCGCTCGCCGTCACGGCGATGAGGAAGGCCGGCCAGTGCGGCCGCCAGACCCGGCAGGCGACGATGATGCCGATGGCGAGCAGCGCGATCGCCACTGCGGCGCCGTTCACCGTGGGCAGCGCCAGCGCCAGCGCCTCGACCTTCGGGATCAGCTCGCCCGGCTCCGGGCCGCCGAGCGTGAGGCCGAGCAGGTCCCGGATCTGGCTGGCGAAGATGATGACGCCGATGCCCGCCGTGAAGCCGACCGTCACCGGATAGGGGATGAACTTGACGAACGTGCCGAGCCGCAGCCAGCCCGCCGCCATCAGCATGAGGCCGGAAAGGAAGGTGGCGAGCAGCAGCCCGTCGACCCCATGACGCGCCACCGTCGCCGCCACGAGTACGATGAAGGCGCCCGCCGGCCCGCCGATCTGGAAGCGGCTGCCGCCGAGCAGCGAGACGATGAAGCCGCCCACGACCGCCGCATAGAGCCCGTGCTCGGGGCCCACCCCGGACGCGATGGCGATCGCCATGGAGAGCGGCAGCGCGACGATGGCCACGGTGAGCCCCGCCACCGCGTCCGCCTTCAGGCCGGCAAGGTCATAGCCTTCGCGCAGCACGGTTATCAGCTTGGGCCGGTAGAGGTCCGCGAAGCTTGGCCGGGCCGCGCGCGCCGGCATCATGCGTCGCGCCGCGCGGCCGCCCTGAGCCGCACGCCCCGTCCGCCCTCCAGGCTCGGCGCATCCTCGCCGATCAGCTCGACACCGGCCCGCCCGAGCGCGTCCACCACCTTGACCAGGCTGTCGACATTGCCGCGGACATTGCCGTCGCTCGCCTCCATGCGCTGGATCGTGGGCAGCGACACGCCGGACAGGGCGGCCAGTCCTTTCTGGTCGATCCCCAGCAGGGCGCGCCCCGCCCGCATCTGTGCAGCCGTCATCATGGGGCCGATATATCGCGCTCGGGCATTGATGTCTAATCCATCATAATCAATGTTCAGAAAATGATATTTGCCATGTGATACGGCTGATTCCGCAATCCTCCCCGCCGCGATGGCGGGATGGCGCATAAAGCCCCGCTTGACCCCGCCCATGGGCAATGACCTTGCCTGGCGGCGGCTGAAAGCGTAGGGCGACCCCCGGTTTCGCGGCCTTTTCCTGCGCGCGGACCGAATACGGAGTTTTCAGCCATGTCGGCGAAATGGAGCCCCGCAAGCTGGCGGGATCATGAAGGGCTGCAAATGCCCGACTATCGCGATGCGGCCGCGCTGGCCGCCACGGAGGCGCAGCTCGGCGATTTTCCGCCGCTCGTCTTTGCGGGCGAGGCGCGTCACCTGAAGGCGGACCTGGCCAGGGTCGTGGCCGGCGAAGCCTTCCTCCTGCAGGGCGGCGATTGCGCCGAGAGCTTTGCCGAGTTCCACCCGAACAACATCCGCGACACATTCCGCGTGCTGCTGCAGATGGCGGTGGTGCTCACCTTCGCCAGCAAGCTGCCGGTGGTGAAGGTCGGCCGCATGGCGGGCCAGTTCGCCAAGCCGCGCTCGGCCGCGACCGAGACGGTGGGTGGCGTCGAGCTGCCCAGCTATCGCGGTGACAATGTGAACGACATCGCCTTCACGAAGGATGGCCGCGAGCCCGATCCGCAGCGCATGGTGCGGGCCTACAACCAGTCGGCCGCCACGCTCAACCTGCTGCGCGCCTTCTCCACCGGCGGCTATGCCAGCCTGGACCGGGTGCATGGCTGGATGCTCGATTTCATGGGCCGCAGCCCCTGGGCGAAGAAGTTCAGCGAGATGGCCGATCGCATCGGCGAGGCGCTCGACTTCATGAAGTCCTGCGGCCTCAACCCGGAGACCGTGCCACAGCTCGGCGCAACGGCCTTCTACACCAGCCATGAGGCGCTGCTGCTGCCCTATGAGCAGGCACTCACCCGGCAGGATTCGCTCACCGGCGACTGGTATGACACCAGCGCGCACATGCTCTGGATCGGCGATCGCACGCGCTTCCTCGGCTCGGCGCATGTCGAATATCTGCGCGGCATCGGCAATCCCATCGGCATGAAGGTCGGCCCCAGCCTGGAGCCGGACGTGCTGCTGCGCCTGCTCGACACGCTCAACCCGGCGCGCGAGGCCGGCCGCATCACGCTCATCACCCGCTACGGGCATGACAAGATCGAGGCCGCCCTGCCCCCGCTGGTGCGCGCCGTGCTGCGCGAGGGCCATCCGGTGGTCTGGTCGTGCGATCCGATGCACGGCAATGTCGTCAAGGCGGCCAATGGCTACAAGACGCGTCCGTTCGAGCGCATCCTGGCCGAAGTGCGCGGCTTCTTCGCCGTGCATCGCGCCGAGGGGAGCTTCGGCGGCGGCATCCATGCCGAGATGACCGGCCAGAACGTCACTGAATGCACCGGCGGCGCCATCGACGTCACCGAGCAGAGCCTGGCCGACCGCTACCACACCCATTGCGATCCCCGCCTCAACGCGGCGCAGAGCCTGGAGCTGGCCTTCCTGCTCGCCGAAATGCTCAACGACGAGCTGGCCGAGCGGCGCAAGCAGGCGGCCTGAGCGCATCCATCCGACTGAAAAGAACGGGCCTTCCCGCGTGGGAGGCCCGTCCTTCAGCCCGGCCCGTGCGCCGCGCGGACGAGTATGTGCCGGGCGCGTCCCTTCCGGCCTGACGCGGGGCTTGCCGGGCGGCCCTCCCCTTTCCGGAACCTCATCGATGCCGGGCGCGGATCTGGCGCCCCCTCATCGTTGCCAAACCGCGCAATTCTCTTGCTTATCCGCTTTCTCTGCCCAATAGAGAGAGTATGCTTTCGCAACGGACGCGATATTCGATCCGCGCGCTCCAACATCTCGCGCGGCACTATGGCCAGGGCCCTATCCAGCTCGCCGAGATCGCATCCGCGCAAAATATTCCCGCGAAGTTTCTGACCGTGATTCTCTCGGAGATGAGCCGCGCCGGACTGGTCGCCACGCGGCGCGGGCGCGATGGCGGCTACTGGCTCGCGCTGGCCCCCATCGACATTCGCTATGGCGACATTTTCCGCCTCACGGACGGCGCGCTCGCGCTCGTTCCCTGCGCCAGCCGCTTCGCGCACCAGACCTGCAAGAATTGCGTGCCCGAGGCGGAATGCGAATTGCGCCGCATCATGCTCAAGGTGCGCGACGAGACCGCCGCGATCCTCGATCGCCTGACCCTGGCCGACCGGTTCGAGGTGGAGCCCGAGGAACTGACCGCATGAACCGGCTCGACATCGCGGTCACCGGCGGCTGCCAGTGCGGCGCGGTGCGCTATGCCTCCAGCCAGCTCATGGACAATGCGCATATCTGCCATTGCCGCATGTGCCAGAAGGCGGTCGGCAACTTTTTCGCGGCGCTGGTCGGCGCGCCCAATGACAGGCTCGTGTGGACACGCGGCACGCCCGCGACCTTCGCCTCCTCCGACCTTGCCGAGCGCGGCTTCTGCGCCCGCTGCGGCACATCGCTCTTCTACCGCGCCATCGGCGGCACGCGCACCGGCCTCACCATCGGCTCGCTCGACGATCCGGGCCGCGCGCCGCCGCAGGCGCAGGTCGGCATGGAAGGCCGCCATTCCTTCATGGACGGCCTGCTCGCCCTGCCGGACAGCGGCGCCACCGAGGACGACATGGCCGATGAAGCGCCGCTCATCCGCGCCAGCAACCACCAGCATCCCGATCATGACACGGACCTCTGGCCGCAATGAGCATCACCCTGCACGGCATCCCCAATTGCGACACCGTCAAGAAGGCGCGCGTCTGGCTGGACGGCAAGGGCGTCGCCCATGCGTTCCGCGACTATAAGAAAGTGCCGCCGGGCGCCGATGAACTCGCCGCATGGGCCGCCGAGGCGGGCTGGGAGACGCTGCTCAACAAGGCCGGCACGACCTTCCGCAAGCTACCCGACGCCGACAAGGCCGGGCTCGACGAGGCGCGCGCCATCGCCCTGATGGTCGCCAACCCCTCGCTCATCAAGCGCCCGGTGGTGACGGGGGCCGGCGCGCTCATCGTCGGCTTCAAGCCGGATCGATGGGCGACGCGCTTCGACGGCTGAACGGAGCCGCCCCGCGCTTTCCGGCGCGTCTCCCTATCATTCCCGCGCGCGCGGGAGGCCAGTCCGCAATCGCGCTCCGCCGGAGCCCCGGATGGCCGCCCGCGCAGTGACGATTGCGGGGCGGGCGGGAACCCGATTGCCTTTCCCGCGCGTTTGGGATGATGTCGCATAACGGGCCCATGCCCGGCCTATCGCTCTAGTGGACGGATCATCGCACGCATGGAAACGCAGAACGGCAAAGGCCCGCATGTCGAGGACGGTTTCTTCCTGGCGGTGGTGCTCATCATCACCGTGGCCTTCGCGCTGGTCATCAAGCCCTTCTTCGCGGCGATCCTCTGGGCGGTGATCGCCGCCATCCTGTTCACGCCGCTCAACCGGCGGCTGCTGCGGGCGATGCCGCAGCGGCGCAACGGCACGGCGCTCATCACGCTGCTGCTCATCACCGCCATGGTGATCCTGCCGGCGATCCTGCTCGGACTGGCGCTGATCCAGGAGATTTCCGCCTTCTACCAGCGCATCCAGTCCGGCCAGATCGATTTCGCGATCATCTTCGCGCAGTTGCAGGCCGGCCTGCCCGATTGGGTGCGCCCCTATCTCGACCGGTTCGGCCTCAATGATTTCAACGATGTGCAGGAGCGGCTGAACGGCGCCATGGCGTCCAGCTTCCGCTTCCTCGCCGCGCAGGCCGTCACCATCGGGCAGGGCGCCTTCAGCTTCATCGTCGCGCTGGGCGTGATGCTGTATCTCACCTTCTTCATGCTGCGCGACGGGGAGGAGCTGACCGCCCGGGTAACGCGGACGACGCCGCTGCGCCCGGCCCAGCAGCACGCGCTGTTCGAGCAGTTCGTCAAGGTGGTGCGCGCCACCATCAAGGGCAGCGTGGTGGTGGCGATCGTGCAGGGCTTCATCGGCGGCGTCGTCTTCTGGGCGCTCGGCGTGGAGGGCGCGCTGCTCTGGTCCGTGCTGATGGGCTTCTTCTCGCTGCTGCCGGCGATCGGCACCGGCCTCATCTGGGTGCCGGTCGCCATCTATCTGTTCGCCACGGGCGCGGTCGCCAAGGCGCTGATCCTGGTGTTCTGTGGCATGTTCGTGATCGGCATGGTGGACAATGTGCTGCGCCCTATCCTGGTCGGCCGGGATACGCGCCTGCCCGATTATGTGGTGCTCATCACCACGCTGGGCGGCATCGAGGTGTTCGGATTCAGCGGCATCGTGATCGGCCCGGTCATCGCGGCGCTGTTCATCGCGACATGGAATATCCTCGCGGTCATGCGCCATGGCGAGGAAAGCGATATGGTCGGCGCGGGCGGCGACTCGGGCCCGACGCCGGACGCCGGCTGAACCAGGAGGGCATCCATGACGATTGCGGGATCATCGACGCGCACAGGCAAGGGCTGGGGGTGGATCCTGGGCTATGGCATCATCGTGCTGGTCATCGGCTTCATCGCCCTGGCCAACCCGCTGGCCACCGGCCTGGCAACCGGCATCCTGGTCGCGCTCGGCCTCATACTCTACGGCGTGGCGGCGATCGTCTCGGCGCTCTCGGCCCTCTCGCAGCGCGGCCGCTGGATCGAGCTGCTGCTCGGCCTGATCGCGCTCGTCGCCGGCATCTGCATCGTCTTCGCGCCCTATATCGGGGCCTTGTCGCTGGTCTGGGCGATCGGCTTCTGGCTCGCCGTCTCCGGCATCGTCCAGCTCGTGACGGCCGCCCGGTTCCGCGCCGATCGCGGCTGGCGGCTGTTCCTGGGCGTGCTCGACCTCGTGCTGGGCATCATCCTGCTGTTCGCGCCACCGGCGGCGGGCCTCGCCTATCTGGCGATCATGGTCGGCATCAGCTTCATCTTCCGGGGCGCCTTTCTCGTCATGCTGGCCTTCGCGGTGCGGCGACCCTAGGCGCGTTCCTGCGCGGAACCGCCGTTTCGGGCCGGTTTGCGCCACAAGGCGGGTTGACGCTGGGGCCAATCCCGGCTAGTGGCCCGGCCTTCCGCGCGGTCTCGCACCATTCTCCTTCGGGAGATTCGCGTCGCGCCGTCAGCAACAGTTTCGAGAGTTCGAGGAATTACATGGCCAATACGCCGCAGGCAAAGAAGCGCATCCGCCGTAACGCTCGCCGTGCCGAGATCAACGGCAGCCGTCTGAGCCGCATCCGTACGCTGGTGAAGAAGGTCGAGGCGGCCGTCGTCGCTGGCGACAAGAGCGCGGCGCAGGCGGCCCTCAACGACGCGCAGCCGGAAATGGCCCGTGGCGTGGCGCGCGGCGTGCTGCACCGGAACACGGCCTCGCGCAAGTTCGGCCGCCTGACCAAGGCTGTCGCAGCGCTTAGCTGATCGACCGATCAGGACCGACATCAAGGCGGCGCTGGCGATCCCGGCGCCGTTTTCGTGCGTCCGCGACTCGGGCGGCCGCTGCGCGCGAATCGCCTGGGGCGGGACTCGCGGAGATGATTCGGCATCGGCGGGTCCGCCATCACGGACGGGCCGGTTTGCCCGATTCGATCGAGTCGCCGCCTCGGGGGTCGATCATCCTTTGCCCATGTCGGGAAATAATGCTCGTGCGCAGGCGAGAGGTCGGTGCGAGTTATGCAGCGCTGCCGGGCCCTGGGCTCCTGCCTGCGCAGGAGCACAATATAGTTCCTCATGCAGCGGGACACCCCGGCGCCCGCCGGAGTGACGAAACCCGCCCCGGTTACAACGCGGCTGGCCTGCGCAGGTCCAGCGTCGTCGGGAATTCCCCGGTCTTCTCGTCCGGCGGGGGCGCCATCGGTCCCGGCGTATGGCCATGCTCCTGGAACCGGGCCTTGCGCCGCGCCTCCGCCTCATAGCTGTTGATCGGCACATCGTCATAGTTGCGGCCGCCCGGATGCGCGACATGATAGACGCAGCCGCCCAGCGACCGGCCGCTCCACTGATCGACCACATCGAAGGTGAGCGGCGCATTCACCGGCAGGCGCGGGTGCAGGCAGTCGGCCGGCGCCCAGGCCTTGTAGCGCACGCCGGCCACGGCCTCGCCGCTCACTCCGGTCGGCGTCATCGGCACGCGGCGGCCATTGCAGGCAATGACATGGCGGCCCTCGACCAGCCCCGTGGCGCGCACCTGCAATCGCTCGGTGGACGAATCGACATGGCGCACCGTGCCGCCGATCGCGCCGGTCTCGCCCAGCACATGCCAGGGCTCGAGCGCATGGGCGATCTCCAGGCCGACACCCCCGGCGCGGACCTCGCCATGCACGGGGAAGCGGAACTGGCGCTGCGCCTCGAACCATGCGGGATCGAAATCATAGCCGGCACGCCGCAGATCGCCGAGCACATCGAGAAAATCCGCCCAGACGAAATGCGGCAGCATGAAGCGATCGTGCAGCCGCGTACCCCAGCGGACCAGCGCGCCATCCTGCGGCTCGCGCCAGAACCAGGCGGTGAGCGCGCGCAGCAGGAGCTGCTGGGCCAGGCTCATCCGCGCGTCCGGCGGCATCTCGAATCCGCGAAACTCGACCAGGCCGAGGCGCCCGGTCGGCCCGTCCGGCGAGAACAGCTTGTCGATGCAGATCTCGGTGCGATGGGTGTTGCCGGTCACGTCCACCAGCAGGTTGCGGAACAGCCGGTCGACCAGCCATGGCGGCGGCATCTGCCCCCCGGCCGGGGCGGGCACCTGCGCGAGCGCGATGTCCAGCTCGTAGAGCCCGTCATGCCGCGCCTCGTCGATGCGCGGGGCCTGGCTGGTCGGGCCGATGAACAGGCCGGAGAAGAGATAGGAGAGCGCCGGGTGATGCTGCCAGTAGAGGATGAAGCTCTTGAGCAGGTCCGGCCGGCGGATGAACGGCGAATCATCGAGGCTCGGCCCGCCGAGCACGAGATGATTGCCCCCGCCGGTGCCGATCGCGCGCCCGTCGACCATGAACTTGTCGGCGGTGAGGCCCTGCTGGCGGGCGATGTCGTAGAGCGATTCGGTGAGTTCCACCGTCTCGGCCCAGCGCCCCACCGGCTGGACATTGACCTCGATGACGCCGGGATCGGGCGTGATCTTGAGCACCTGCAGGCGCGGATCGGGCGGCGGGGCATAGCCCTCGATGCGCACCTGCACCTGCAGGGCCGCCGCGGCGGCCTCCACCTCGGCGACAAGCTCCAGATAATCCTCCAGCGCGCGCACCGGCGGCAGGAAGACGCAGAGATAATGCGCCCGCGGCTCGACCGTGATGGCCGTGCGCACCGCGCCCTCGATGATCTCCTGCTCGTTGCGCGCCTGCGCCGCGGCATCGTCCGGCCCCGCCTTCACCGCGATCACGCGCTCGCGCGGATCGGGCTTGGCCTGCCGCTGCGCCTGCACATGGAAATCGGCGAGCGGTTCGCGCGGCTCGCTGGTGTCGCGCGGATGGATATAGGGGAAGTCCGCCGCCGGCACATGCGGTAGCGCGCCCAGCGGCAGGCGGTAGCCGAGCGAGCTGTCGCCCGGCACGGCATGGAGCCGGCCCTTGCGCAGCTTCCACACCTCGCTCATCCAGCGCGGCGCGCCCTGCGCGGCCTGCCAGCGCTGGACGGGCAGCGCATAGCCGATCGGCGTGTCGAGCCCGTGGACGAACGCTTTCTTCATCCGCTCGCGCGCCTCGATGTCGGGCAGCTTGTTGTCCTGCGGCGTCACATTGACGGGCAGTTCCGCTTCCTTGCGCGCCCAGCTCTCGTCATCCTCGAAGACCGGGGCGACATAGGCCGGCGCGACGCCCAGCCCGAAGGCCAGGGCCGCCATGAACCGCTCGGCCATGTCCGGCGTGGCGGCCGGCCTGCCCTCGCCGGCTTCCGTGGCGATCAGCCCGGCATCGCGCCAGACCGGCACGCCGTCCTTGCGCCAGTAGATGGCATAGGCCCAGCGCGGCAGGCTCTCGCCCGGATACCATTTGCCCTGGCCATGATGGAGCATGCCGCCCGGCGCGAATGTCTCGCGCAGCGAGCGGGCGAGTGCGTCGGCATAGCCCTGCTTGGTCGGGCCGACGGCGCCGCTGTTCCACTCGTCGGCCTCCCCGCCGTCCATGGCGACGAAGGTCGGCTCGCCGCCGGTGGTCAGCCGCACATCCTGCGCGAGGAGGTCCGCGTCCACCTGCTCGCCCAGCGCCTGCACCGCCGCCCAGCGCTCGTCCGTGAAGGGCTTGGTGATGCGCACCGCCTCGGCGATGCGCGAGACCCGCATCTCGAACCGGAAATCCACCTCGGCGGGCTCGGCCAGCCCCTCGATCGGCGCGGCCGAGCGATAATGGGGCGTGGCGCAGAGCGGGATATGGCCCTCGCCCGCGAACATGCCGGAGGTGGCGTCAAGCGCGATCCAGCCCGCGCCGGGCACATAGACTTCCGCCCAGGCATGCAGGTCGACCACATCCTGGCTCACGCCGCGCGGCCCCTCGACCGGCGCCACATCGGCGACGAGCTGGATCGAATAGCCCGAGACGAAACGCGCGGCGAAGCCAAGCCGGCGCAGCAGCTGCACCAGCAGCCAGGCGCTGTCGCGGCAGGAGCCCGAGCCGGTCTCCAGCGTCTCCTCGGGCGTCTGCACGCCGGCCTCCATGCGGATCACATAGCCGATGCGCTGCTCGAGCAGGCGATTGATCTCCACCAGGAAATCGATCGTGCGGCCGGCATGGCCGGCATGCTGCGCCACCAGCCCCTCGAACAGCGGGCCCTGCGGCTCGGTCTCGAAATAGGGCGCCAGATCGGCGGCGAGCGCGGGCGCATAGGCGAAGGGATAGGCCTCCGCATAAGGCTCGACGAAGAAGTCGAAGGGATTGATGATGTCGAGATCCGCCAGCAGGTCCACCTCGACCACGAAGCGATCGACCGGCTCGGGAAAGACCAGCCGCGCCTGCCAGTTGCCGTGCGGGTCCTGCTGCCAGTTGATGAAATGATTGTCCGGCTCGATCCGCAGCGCGTAATTGGGGATCCTCGTCCGGCTATGCGGCGCGGGGCGCAACCGCACCACCTGCGGCCCCAGCCGGATCGGCCTGCTGTAATGATAGGCGGTGCGATGGAAGAGGGCGGCCTTCAGCATGTCCGCAGTCAACGCGTATATTGTGCATCGCGCAATAGAAAATGCGGTGGGGCGGCAGCGGGCTTCGCCTCCGCCTCTCGATGCCGTTTACGACCGGTTTACCGCATGGCACGATATGCCCGTGTGCGGGGGCGAGTCTATCTGAGGGCGCTGAGGGCATGATGGCCGAGGATCACACGACCGACCAGCGCGAGCGCGGCACCGACATTTCCGGCGCGCTGATCGGCTGGGCACGGCACTCCTCCCGCCACGGCGTCATCATGACCCTGCAAATCGTGCAGAATGCCGCCGAATATCAGGATCATCGCTATCATCGCGTGTCGATGGCGCTGAACGACCGGCAGTTGCGCTCGCTGGCGCGCGATCTGGCGCGCGCGGCCCGCGGACGCGGGATCAGCCTGCGCTCGAAACCGCCGCTCCGCAAGCGCATCTGGCAGCGCCTGCGCCGGCTCGTCATGCCCTGAAGCGGATCGCCAGCGCCGGACCGCCCACGATCATCGTGCCGGACAGCAGGGCGCAGTCCAGCCGGTCGAGCTGCGCGTCGCCCAGTCGCTGGGGTTCGAGCGCGAGGACGAAGCTCGCTCCCTCGCACACCGCCGCGTCACCGGCCGCGAGCCACTCCATATGGACGGCGCATTGCCCGCGTCGCGCCATGGCATTGAGATCGAGCACGGCGCCCGCCAGCGGCGCGCCGGTGACGGGCGCTTCACCATCGAAGGGGAATGGCGCGCTGTCGCCATCCAGTTCCACGGCGCCGGCCGGCCCGCACAGGCGCAGCCTGCCCTCCAGCACCGCCAGCACCCGGTCGATACCGGCAAAGCGCGAGAAGGCGCCCGCCGCCTCCACGCGGGCCATGCTGATCCGCCAGACGAAATCCTCCATCGAGGCACCGGGCGGATAGGCGGCGATCTCCCGCGTCGTCCCGCCGCCATTCTTCCACGCAACCTCGGGCAGCGCGGCGGCGCGGATGATCCGCGCGATGCTCAACCGAGGATGCCCGGCAGGTCCAGCCCCTTCTCGCGCGCGCAATCGAGCGCGATCTCATAGCCGGCATCGGCATGGCGCATGACGCCGGTGGCCGGATCGTTCCACAGCACCCGCTCCAGCCGCGCCGCCGCCTGCGCCGTGCCGTCCGCCACGATGACCATGCCGCTATGCTGGGAATAGCCCATGCCCACGCCGCCGCCATGGTGCAGCGAGACCCAGGTGGCGCCGCTCGCGGTGTTGAGCAGGGCATTAAGCAGCGGCCAGTCGGAGACGGCGTCCGAGCCGTCCCGCATCGCCTCGGTCTCGCGGTTGGGCGAGGCGACCGAGCCCGAATCCAGATGATCGCGGCCGATGACGATCGGCGCCTTCACCGCGCCGCTGGCCACCATCTCGTTGAAGGCGAGGCCGAGCCGGTGCCGGTCGCCCAGCCCCACCCAGCAGATGCGCGCGGGCAGGCCCTGGAACTTGATCTTCTCCCGCGCCATGTCGAGCCAGCGGTGGAGCGGTTCATTGTCCGGCAGCAATGCCTTCACCGCCTCGTCGGTGCGGTAGATGTCCTCGGGATCGCCCGAGAGCGCCGCCCAGCGGAACGGCCCGATGCCCCGGCAGAAAAGCGGACGGATATAGGCGGGCACGAAGCCGGGGAAGTCGAAGGCATTCTCCACGCCCTCATCCTTGGCCATCTGGCGGATATTATTGCCGTAATCGGTGGTCGGCACGCCGGCCGCCTGAAAATCGAGCATCGCGCGCACATGCACGGCCATGCTCGCCTTGGCGGCGGCGGCCACTGCCTCGGGCTCGCGCTCGCGCCGCTCGACCCATTGCGCGACGCTCCAGCCGATCGGCAGATAGCCGTTCACCGGATCATGCGCGCTGGTCTGGTCGGTCAGCAGGTCCGGCCGGACACCGCGCCGCACCATCTCGGGCAGCAGCTCGGCGGCATTGCCGAGCAGGCCGACCGAGACCGGTTCCTTCGCGCCCGTCACAATCTCAAGGGCTTCGTCGAGGCTCTCGGTCGCACGGTCCAGATAGCCGGTGCGCAGGCGCATCTCGATGCGGCTCGGCTGGCATTCGATGGCGAGGCAGGAGGCGCCCGCCATCACCGCCGCGAGCGGCTGCGCGCCGCCCATGCCGCCCAGCCCTGCGGTCAGCAGCCACTTGCCGGAGAGATCGCCGCCATGATGCTGCCGGCCCATCTCCACGAAGGTCTCGTAGGTGCCCTGCACGATACCCTGCGTGCCGATATAGATCCACGAGCCGGCGGTCATCTGGCCGTACATGGCGAGGCCCTTGCGATCCAACTCGTTGAAATGCGCCCAGTTCGCCCATTCGGGCACGAGATTGGAGTTGGCGATAAGCACGCGCGGCGCGTCGGCATGGGTGCGGAACACGCCCACGGGCTTGCCGGACTGCACCAGCAGCGTCTGGTCGCTTTCCAGCCGGCGCAGCGTCTCGACGATCCGGTCATAGCTCTCCCAGTCCCGCGCGGCGCGGCCGATGCCGCCATAGACGACCAGCTCCTCGGGCCGCTCGGCGACGTCCGGGTGGAGATTGTTCATCAGCATGCGCAGCGGCGCCTCGGTGAGCCAGCTCTTCGCGCTGAGCGTGGTGCCGGTGGCGGGACGGATCACGCGGCTATTGTCGATACGGGTCATGATTGTCCTTTCCGGGCGAAGTCGAGGCAGGCGGCGAGGATGGCGCGCAGCGTCTCCTGCAAGGGGGCGGCGAAGGCGGCGTCGAAGGGCGGCGGCCAGTTGGTCTCGTCCGGCACGGCCGGCTCGGCCATATAGCCCCGGATCGCCAGCTCCATCTGGATGGCGTGGACGCCGCTTTCGGGCCGGCCATAGTGGCGCGTCGTCCAGCCGCCCCGGAAGCGCCCGTCGACCACATGGCTGTGCCCGCTCGCCGCGCAGAGGGACGCGACCGCGTCGCGCAGCGCCGCGTCACAGGTCGCGCCGCCATTGGTGCCGATGTTGAACTGCGGCAGCTCCCCCGCGAACAGGCGCGGCACATGGCTGCGGATGGAATGCGCATCATAGAGCACCACGCGCGCATGATCGGCGCGCAGCCGCGCGATCTCGGCGGCCAGCGCTTCATGATAGGGCGCGAACCAGCGCGTGCGCCGGCGCTCGATCTCGGCCGCGTCCGGCGTGGCGCCGGCATAGAGCGGATCGCCGTCGAAGCTGGTGGTCGGGCACAGCTCGGTCGTCGCCTGTCCCGGATAGAGCGATGCGCCGGAAGGATCGCGATTGACGTCGATCACGCTGCGCGACACCGCCGTGCGCACCGTCGTCGCGCCGAGGTCCGCCGCGAAGGCATAGAGCCGGTCCACCCACCAGTCGGCATCGCGCCGCGCCAGCCAGGGCGAGCGGAACCGGTCTTCCGTATCGGCCAGATCGGTACCGGTGTGCGGGAAGGCGACGACCAGCGGCGCGGCGCCGCGCCGGACCTCCAGCCAGCCGGTCATGCGACCCCCGGCAGCGGCGTGGCGACCGCGTCCACCAGCGCGCCCGTGCGCACCAGGGCATTGGCGGCTTCCATGTCCGGATGGAAATGCCGGTCATCCTCCAGATGCGGCACCTGCGCGCGCAAGATCGCGCGCGCCGCCTCCAGCCCCGGGCCCGATGCCAGCGGCGCGTGGAAATCGCAGCCCTGCGCGCTCGCCAGCAGCTCGATGCCGATCACGGCCATGGCATTCTCCGCCATGTCCAGCAGCCGCCGCGCGCCATGGGCGGCCATGGAGACATGATCCTCCTGATTGGCCGAGGTGGGGATCGAATCCACGCTCGCCGGGAAGGCGCGCTGCTTGTTCTCGGAGACCAGCGCGGCCGCCGTCACCTGCGGGATCATGAAGCCGGAATTGAGGCCCGGCCGGGGCGTCAGGAACGCCGGCAGGCCGGAGAGCGCCGGATCGACCAGCATGGCGATGCGCCGCTCCGCGATGGAGCCGATCTCGCAGATCGCCATGGCGATCATGTCCGCCGCGAAGCCGACCGCTTGCGCATGGAAATTGCCGCCGGACAGCGCCTCGTCGCTCTCCGTCATGATGAGCGGATTGTCCGAGACGCCGTTCGCCTCGATCGCCAGCGTCTCGCCCGCCTGACGCAGCACGCCCAGCGCGGCGCCCATCACCTGCGGCTGGCAGCGCAGGCAATAAGGGTCCTGCACGCGCGGATCGTCCACCCGGTGCGAGGCGCGGATGGCCGATCCGGTCATCAGCGCGCGCAAGGCCGCCGCCGTCTCGACCTGTCCCGCATGCGGGCGCAGCGCATGGATGCGCGGATCGAACGGCGTGTCCGATCCCTTGGCCGCCTCGGTCGAGAGCGCGCCGGTCACCAGCGCGGACTGGAACAATCGCTCCGCCTCGAACAGCCCGGCGAGCGCATGGCCGGTGGAGAATTGCGTGCCGTTGAGCAGCGCCAGCCCTTCCTTGGGGCCGAGCTGCAAGGGCGCGAGGCCGGCGCGCGCCAGCGCCGCCTGCGCGGGCAGGCGCTCGCCCTCCAGGATGATCTCGCCCACGCCGATCATGGTGGCGGCGAGGTGCGCCAGCGGGGCCAGATCGCCGCTCGCGCCGACCGAGCCCTGCGCGGGGATGACCGGCGTCAGGCCATGGACCAGCAGCCCTTCCAGCAGCGCCACCGTCTCCGGCCGGACGCCCGATGCGCCCTGGGCGAGGCTGGCGAGCTTGAGCGCCATCATCAGCCGCACCACCTCGGCCCGCATCGGCGCGCCGGTGCCGGCGGCATGGCTGAGCACGATGTTGCGCTGGAGGGTCGCCAGATCGGCATCGCCGATGCGCACGCTGGCCAGCTTGCCGAAGCCGGTGTTGATGCCATAGACCGGATCGCCATGCGCCAGGATGCGCGCCACCGCCGCCGCGCTCGCCGCGATGCGCGGGCCGGTGGCGGGGTCCAGCCGCACCGGCGCGCCGCGATAGATGGCGCGCCATTGCGCGAGGGACATATGTCCGGCGGTCAGCAGGATCTGCGTCATTGGCCACTCCAGATACGGGCATGGAGCGGGTTGAACCCCATGCGATAGACAAGCTCCGCCGGCCGCTCGACGTCCCAGATCGCCAGATCGCAGCGCTTGCCGGGTTCGAGCGTGCCGATGGCATCGGCCATGCCCAGCGCGCGGGCGGCATTGCGGGTGACGCCGGCGAGGCATTCGTCGACCGTCAGGCCGAACAGGGTCGCGCCCATGTTCAGCACCAGCAGGATGGAGGTGAGCGGCGACGTGCCGGGGTTGCAGTCCGTCGCCAGCGCGATCGGCACGCCGGCCGCGCGCAGGGCGTCGATCGGCGGGCGCTGCGTCTCGCGCATGAAGTAGAAGGCGCCGGGCAGCAGCGTCGCCACCGTGCCCGCGCGTGCCATGGCCGCGACACCGTCCGCGTCCAGATGCTCCAGATGATCGGCCGAGAGCGCGCCATGCTCGGCGGCGAGCCGCGCGCCATGCTGGTTGGAGAGCTGCTCGGCATGGAGCTTGACCGGCAGGCCGTGCGCGGCGGCGGCATCGAAGACGCGGCGCGTCTGCGCCGGGGTGAAGCCGATGCCCTCGCAAAAGGCGTCGACCGCATCGGCGAGGCCGGCGGCGGCGACCTGCGGCAGCATCGTCTCGCAGACCAGATCGACATAGCCGTCCGCATCGCCGCGATATTCGGGCGGCAGCGCGTGGGCACCGAGGAAGGTGGTGCGGATGCGGACCGGCCGCGCCTGCGCCAGGCGGCGCGCGGCGCGCAGCATCTTCAGCTCGGGCTCCGGCGCGAGGCCATAGCCGGACTTGATCTCCACCGTGGTGACGCCCTCGCCGATCAGCGCATCGAGGCGCGGCAGCGCGCTCGCCACCAGATCATCCTCGCTGGCCGCGCGGGTCGCGCCCATGGTGGAGACGATGCCGCCGCCGGCCCGCGCGATCTCCTCATAGGATGCGCCGGCGAGGCGCAGCTCGAACTCATGCGCGCGATTCCCCGCATGGACGAGATGGGTGTGGCAATCGATGAGGCCCGGCGTGATCCAGCGGCCGGCGCAGGGGATGGCCTCGACCGGCTCGAAGGCCGGCGCATCGGCGCGCGGCCCGACATAGAGGATCGCGCCGCGCGCGCTCGCGACCACGCCGTCCTCGACGATGCCGAGTCCCGGCCCGGCCATGGTTGCCAGCCGGGCGTCCGTCCAGAGCCTGTCGCAGCGCATGTCGCCTCGCTTTGCCTCCCTCGCTCAAGATTGCATCATCGCCTCATAATGTATAGACAAAATCGTATCAAGGAGATGAGCGATGCCGCTGCGTGAGTCCGGGCTGTTCTTCGAGCTGGCGCTGCTGCCGGATGGATGGGCGCGCGACGTGCGGATCGGCGTGGCGGCGGACGGGCGCATCGCCAGCGTGGAAGCGCAGAGCGCGGCCCGGCCCGGCGACGCGCGCCACCGCTGCGCGCTGCCCGGCATGGCCAATCTGCACAGCCACGCCTTCCAGCGCGCCATGGCCGGCCTCACCGAGACGCGCGGGCCGAGCGGGGACAGTTTCTGGACCTGGCGCGACGTCATGTATCGCTTCGTCGACCGGCTGACGCCCGATGATGTGCAGGCCATCGCCGCGCTCGCTTATGCCGAGATGCTGGAGAGCGGCTTCACCCGCGTGGGCGAGTTCCACTATCTCCATCATGACGCCGACGGGCGGCCCTATGCCGACCGCGCCGGGATGAGCGCCGCCATCGCCGCCGCCGCCGCGCGCAGCGGCATCGCGCTCACGCTGCTGCCGGTCTTCTATGCCCATGCGGATTTCGGCGGAGCGCCCCCGCAGCCGGGCCAGCGCCGCTTCATCCACGATATCGACGGCTATGCCGCGCTGCTGGAGGGCGCGCGCCGCGCCGCCGCCGACCTGCCGGACGCGATCGTCGGCATCGCGCCGCACAGCCTGCGCGCGGTCACGCCGGACGAACTGGACGCGCTCCAACGCCTCGCGCCGGCCGGGCCGATCCACATCCACATCGCCGAGCAGATGCGCGAGGTGGAGGCCTGCCTTGCATGGTCCGGCCAGCGCCCGGTCGCGTGGCTGCTCGATCATGCGCAGGTCGATGCGCGCTGGTGCCTCGTCCACGCCACGCACATGACCGATGACGAAGCGCGCGCCATGGCCGCCAGCGGCGCCGTGGCGGGCCTGTGCCCGATCACCGAGGCCAATCTTGGCGACGGCATCTTCCCGGCCGCGCCGTTCCTGGCGGCGGGCGGCGCCTATGGCATCGGCAGCGACTCCAATGTGCGCATCGACATGACCGAGGAACTGCGCCTGCTCGAATATGGCCAGCGCCTCGCCGCGCGCGGGCGCAACCTGCTCGCGACCGCGCCGGGGCGCTCGACCGGCATGGACATCCATGCCGCCGCGCTCGCCGGCGGCGCGCAGGCGCTCGGGGCGACGGCGGGCCTTGCGCCGGGTTGCAGCGCGGATCTGGTCAGCCTCGACCTCGATCATCCCTCCCTCGCCGCCGCCGACACGCACAACATGCTGGACGGGCTGATCTTCTCCGCCGGGCGCGCGGCGATCGATGGCGTCTGGCGCCGGGGCGAGCAGGTCGTGACCGGCGGCCGGCACCGCGACCGCGCGACCATCGCCGCCCGCTACAACGCCACCATCGCGCGGCTGCGCGCATGAGCGAGCCGCTGCACGAGCGCATCCGCGCCGATTTCGAGAAGCGCATCCTCTCCGGCGCGCTGGCCCCGGCCGATCGCCTGCCCACCGAGCAGGAGCTGATGCGCCATTATGGCTGCTCGCGCATGACCGTGAGCCGCGCGCTCTCGACACTGGCGGCGGCGGGCCTGATCGACCGGCGGAAGAAGGCCGGCACCTTCGTCGCCCGCCCACGCGTCCACTCGATGGTGCTCGACGTGCCCGATCTCGCCGCGCAGATCCGCGCGCGCGGGCAGGCGCACCGCTTCCGCCTGCTCCACCGGGAGGCCCGCCCACCCCGTGCCGACCATGCGGACGAGGTCTGGGTCGCGCGCGAGGGCCAGCTTCTCGCGCTGGACGGCCTCCATCTCGCCGATGGCGATCCGATCGCGATCGAGCATCGGCTGATCGGGATCGACGCCGTGCCGGGCGTCGTGGCGGCGGACCTCGAAGCAGTCTCGCCGGGAAGCTGGCTGCTCCAGCACATCCCGTGGACCGAGGCGGAGACGCGCATCTCGGCGCTGGGCTGCCCGCCAGCCGATGCGCGCGCGCTGGGCATAGCGGCCGGCGCGCCCTGCCTGTGCGTCGAGCGCCGCACCTGGCGCGGCGCCGAACCCGTCACCCAGGTCCGCCAGCTCTTCCTCGCCCACGCCTATGATCTCGTCGCGCGCTTCGGCCCCACGAGCAGCGGCTGAAGCGCGGCCGGACGCCGTTGCGCGCACCGGACACGACCGGCGGCACGCGCCCCGCGGCCCGAATTGTCGCCCCGCCCTCTTTTCGCGCACCCGGCGCCCATGTAGGGCGGCATGCATGATCGGTTTCCCGCCCCAGAAGACGCGTCGCCTCATCATCAAGGTCGGCTCGGCGCTGCTCGTCGCGCCGGACGGCGCGGTGCACCGCGCCTGGGTGGAGAGCCTCGTGGCCGAGATCGCGCAGCGGCGCGCGCAGGGGCAGCAGATCGTCATCGTCTCGTCCGGCGCCATCGCGCTCGGCGCCCGGCGGCTGGCGCTGGCCAAGGGCGGCCGCGCGACGCTGGAGGATGCGCAGGCCGCCGCCGCCGTCGGCCAGATCGCGCTCAGCCAGGTCTGGGCGGACCTGCTGGGCGCGCATGGCATCGCCGCGGCGCAGATGCTGGTCACGCTCGGCGATCTGGAGGACCGGCGCCGCTATCTGAACGCCGCCGCCACGCTGGACCGGCTGATCGGCCTGGGCGCCGTGCCGGTCATCAACGAGAATGACAGCGTCGCCACCGAGGAGATCCGCTTCGGCGACAATGACCGGCTCGCCGCGCGCATCGGCCAGGCAGCGCGGGCGGACGCGGTGGTGCTGCTCTCCGACATCGACGGGCTCTACACCGCCAATCCGCACAGCGACCCCGACGCCCGTCTGATCCCGCTCGTCGAGACGATCGATGCGGCCGTGCTCGCCATGGCGGACGCCCGCTCCGCCTCCGGCATGGGGTCCGGCGGCATGATCTCCAAGCTCCAGGCCGCGCAGATCGCGACCGGCGCGGGCGCGCATCTGGCGATCATCTCCGGCCGGGTCGATGCGCCGCTGGGGCATTGGCAGGCCAGCGGCCGGGGCACTCTGTTCCAGGCGGCGCGGCGGCGCGGCGCGCGCAAGGACTGGCTGGCCGGGCGGCTCACCGTCAAGGGCCATCTCGTCGTGGATGCCGGCGCGGCGGCGGCGCTGCGCGGCGGCCGCAGCCTGCTCCCCGCCGGCATCACCGCGACCAGCGGCCGCTATGCGCGCGGCGACGTGATCGACATCGCCGGGCCGGACGGCGCGCTCATCGCGCGCGGCCTCGCCCAATATGACAGCCAGGATGCCGAGCGGATCATCGGCCGGCGCAGCGACGCCGTCGCCGCCCTGCTCGACGGGCCGGTGCGCGCGGCGATGGTCCATCGCGACCATATGGTGCTGCTATGAGCCTCATCGCCATCACCGGCGGCACCGGCTTCGTCGGCAAGGCGGTGATGGCGCGGGCGCTGGCCGCCGGGCACAAGATCCGCGCGCTCACCCGCCGCCGGCAGGACGAGCGGGCGGGCATCGAGTGGATCCCCGGATCGCTGGAGAACAGCCCCGCGCTCGACCGGCTGGTCGCCGGCGCCGATGCCGTCATCCACATCGCGGGCATAGTCAACGCGCCGGACCGCGCGGGCTTCGAGGCCGGCAATGCCATCGGCACCGCCGCGATCACCGAGGCGATGCTGCTCAGCGAGACCCGGCGCCTCGTCCATGTCTCCTCGCTCGCCGCGCGTGAGCCCGATCTTTCCGACTATGGCTGGTCCAAGGCCGAGGCCGAGCGCTATGTGCGCACCAGCGGGCTCGACTGGACGATGGTGCGCCCGCCCGCCATCTACGGCCCCGGCGACGCCGAGTTGCTGGAGCTGTTCCAGATGGCGGCGCGCGGCTTCATGCTGCTGCCGCCGGGCGGGCGACTCTCCATCATCCATGTCGACGATCTGGCCGATCTGCTCGTGCGCCTCGCCGCCCAGCCCGCCGGCCTGGCGCGGGGCGCGATCTACGAGGTCGACGACGGGCGCGAGGGCGGCTGGACCCACAAGGATTTCGCCCGCGCGATCGGCACCGCGGTGGGCCGCCAGTCCGTGCGCTCCATCGCCATGCCCGGCGCGCTGGTGCGGCTGGGCGCGCGCATCGACCGGCGGGTGCGGGGCGACAAGGCGCGCCTCACGCCGGACCGCGCCGCCTATTTCTGCCATGCGGACTGGGTCGCCCGGCCCGATATGCACGTGCCACCCGCGCTCTGGCGCCCGGCCATCACCGCGCCGGATGGCCTGGCGGCGACCGCCGCCGCCTATCGCGCGCGCGGCCTGCTGCGCTGAACCGCGCGGGCCGGCCGGACCCCGGGAGGCGATCCAAGGCATCGCCCGACCCAATCATGCCCGAATCCCGCCTTATTCGCTTGCCATAGGCCCGGCCTAAAGGGCATTTCCGGCCGCAACCCCGGATCAGCATCGGAAAGAACACGCACATGTCGGACCGCCAGGATGTTTTCGCGCAGGTCACCGCGCAGATCGAGCCATTCAACAAGAAAGGCGTCGCGCTTGCGGACGCCACGAGCTTCGCCGGGGATCTCGAATGGGACAGCCTCACCGTGATGGATTTCGTCGCCGCCATCGAGGATGAGTTCGACATCATCATCACCATGAACATGCAGGCGGAAATCGAGACGGTCGGCCAGCTGGTCGATGCGGTCATCAAGCTGCGCGGGGAGGGCTGAACCCATGGCCGACAGGACGGAACAGGGCACGATGCGCGTCGCCGATACCCAGGCGGACCTCTTCTCCAAGTTCGATCCGCTGATCGCCGAGCGCGAGGCGCTGCTGGCGACCGGCGTGCGCGATCCCTTCGCCATCGTCATGGACCAGGTGCTCTCCCCGACCCGCGCGATCATCAAGGGCAAGGAGACGATCCTGCTCGGCACCTATAATTATATGGGCATGACCTTCGACCCGGAGGTCGTCGCGGCCGGCAAGAAGGCGCTCGACGAGTTCGGCGCCGGCACCACCGGCTCGCGCGTGCTCAACGGCACCTATCAGGGCCACAAGGAAGTCGAGGACGCGCTCAAGGACTTTTACGGCACCAGCTCGGCGATGGTCTTCTCGACCGGCTATCAGGCCAATCTCGGCATGATCTCCACGCTGGCCGGCAAGGGCGACTATATCATCCTGGATGCGGACAGCCACGCCTCCATCTATGACGGCTGCGGCCTGGGCAATGCCGAGATCGTGCGCTTCCGCCACAACAGCGTGGAGGATCTGGACAAGCGGCTGGGCCGCCTGCCGGCCGAGGCGCAGAAGCTGGTCGTGCTCGAAGGCGTCTATTCGATGCTGGGCGACATCGCCCCGCTGCCCGAGATGGTGGCGGCGGTGCGCAAGCATCCCAACTGCATGATCCTCGTCGACGAGGCGCACGGCATGGGCTTCTTCGGCGCGCATGGCCGGGGCGTCTACGAGGAGCAGGGCGTCGCGGACGAGATCGACTTCGTGGTCGGCACCTTCTCCAAGTCGGTCGGCACGGTCGGCGGCTTCTGCGTCTCCAACCATCCCAAGTTCGAGATCATCCGGCTGGTCTGCCGGCCCTATGTGTTCACGGCCTCGCTGCCGCCCAGCGTGGTGGCGACCGCCGCCACCTCCATCCGCAAGCTGATGCATGCCGGCGACAAGCGCGCGCATCTCTGGGAGAACAGCCGGCGGCTGCACACGGGCCTGGTCGAACTGGGCTTCACGCTCGGCACCAAGACGCCGCAGTCCGCGATCATCGCCGTCATCCTCACCGACCAGACGCAGGCGGTGGCGATGTGGCAGGCGCTGCTGGAGCTGGGCCTCTATGTGAACATGGCCCGGCCCCCGGCCACGCCGGCGGGCACTTATCTGCTGCGCTGCTCGCTCTGCGCCGAGCATTCGAGCGAGCAGGTCGGCCAGATTCTGGAGATGTTCGCCACGGCCGGGCGCATGACCGGCGCGCTCCCCGGCTAAGTCCCGCGCGCGAAATCATTTCCTTGCCCGGCGGCTTGCTCTAAACCTGCCCCCGATATGGCAGGGGATACAGAGGGTCTGGACGCGATCGTGGAGGAATCGCCACGCTGGCGACGGTTCATTCCGTTCGTCGTCGCGGCGATCTGCAGCATCGCGCTCGGCCTGTTCATCTATCAGTCCAACCGCGCGGCGGACCTGCGCGAGCGCGCCGTCGCCCTGCAGCGCCACAGCTATCAGGTGATCCTGCAGACCCGGACCGTGGAAGCCTCGGTCGGCAATGCCGAGGCGCTGCTCGCCCGCTTCGTCATCGGCCATGACGAGGCCGTCGGCCGGCAGTTCCAGGATATGTGGGACAAGGCGAGCCGGGAGCTGACCGCGCTCGAACGCGCGACGCGGACGATTCCCGAGCAGCGCGCCACGGTCGCGCGCCTGCGCGCCGCCATGAGCGAGCGCGGCAAGACGCTGATCGAGATCGCGCGGCGCGTGCGCTCCCGCCAGGCGATCGGCCGGCTGGGCGAGGCCGGCAATGAGCCGTCCATCGTCGCGATGAACGAGGCGCTCGCCCGGCTCATCGCGTTCGAGAATGCGCGGCAGGCCCGGCACAGCGTGCAGGTGTCGCGCACCGAATCGCGCATCGATTTCCTCAATGACAGCTCGATGCTCATCGGCCTGGGCCTGCTCGCCGCCACCATCGGCGCGCTGTGGTTCGCCAATGTGGCGCTCAACGAGCGGCTGTTCGCGCGACGCCTCGCGCTGGCCGAGGCCGCGCGCGTCGACGATCTGGAAACCGCCGTGCTGGAGCGGACCCACCAGCTGCGCGAGGCCAATGCCCAGCTCTATCAGGAGATGGAGGAGCGCAGCCAGGCCGAGCGCAGCCTGCGCCAGCTCCAGAAGATGGAGGCGCTGGGCGCGCTCACCGGCGGCATCGCGCACGACTTCAACAACATGCTGGCCGTGGTGATGGGCGGCATCGACGTCGCCCGCCGGCAGGTGGGGCGCGATCCGGACAAGGCCGTCCACCATCTCGATAGCGCCATGGAAGGCGCGCACCACGCCAGCGCGCTGATCGACCGGCTGCTCGCCTTCGCGCGTGCCGAGCCGCTGCTACCCGACCGGATCGAGCCCGATCGGCTGATCACCGGCATGGAGGATCTCATCTCCCGCGCGATCGGCGCCAGCGTGCAGGTCGTGCTGGATCTGGACGCGGGCGACTGGTTGCTCTGGGCGGACCGGGCCCAGCTCGAAAGCGCTCTGCTCAACATGGCGATCAACGCACGCGACGCGATGGAGGGGCGCGGCACGCTGACCATCGCCACCGGCCGGGTGACGATCGACACGCCCGAGAACGGCCAGTGCCCGCCGGGCGATTATGTGAGCCTCACCGTGCGCGACACCGGCTGCGGCATGACGCCCGACGTGATGGAGCGCGTGTTCGAGCCCTTCTACACCACCAAGGCGCTGGGCAAGGGCACGGGCCTTGGCCTCAGCCAGATTTTCGGCTTCGTCAGCCAGTGCCGCGGCACCGTGGACCTGCAGAGCGAGCCGGACGTGGGCACGACCATCCGCCTGCTGCTCCCGCGCCTGCGCGAGAATGCCGGTTTCGACACCGTGCAGGACGCACCCGGCGGCAACGTGGCCGAGGCCGCGCCCCTGCCCGAGGCGCTCGAGCAGGATCTCGTCATCATGGTCGTCGAGGATGATGCGCGCGTGCTGCGGTCCACCACCGCCGCGCTGGCCGCGCTCGGCCATCAGGCCATCGCCTGCGATCATCCGGACCATGCGGCCGGGCTGCTCGCCGCGCATCCGCAGATCGCGCTCATCCTGTCCGACGTGATGATGCCGGGCACCTCCGGGCCCGAGATGATCGCCGCGCTCGGCGCCGTCGTCGCGGAACGGCCGGTCATCTTCGTGACGGGCTTTGCCGGGGACAAGGGCACGCAGGCGCAACTCTCCGGCTATCCGGTGCTGCGCAAGCCGTTCACGGTCCAGCAGCTGGCCGATGCGATCAACGAGGCGATGGCCGGGCAGCCCGCGCCGCGCGGCCTCGCCTCGCCGGCCACCTGACCGGCCGGGACCGCGCCCCGACACTCCGAGGTTGCGAGCATCGCGCAACGGCCCTAGTGCGGGCCGACACCCGCTGGCCTTCTCCCTCGGCATGCGGACGATCAGAGGACGAGCGCAGGACAGGCCATGCTGACCGCACTGGACCGCTACATGGCGCGGCTCATCGCCGTGCCGCTGCTTGCGAGCCTGCTCATCGCCGCCATGCTGCTGGTGCTCGATCGCATGCAGCGGCTGTTCGTGTTCGTCGCGACCGAGGGCGGTCCGGTGAGCGTGGTGTGGCGCATGCTCGCCAACCTGTTGCCCGAATATCTCGGGCTGGGCATCCCGATCGGCCTCATGCTGGGCATCCTGCTTGCGTTCCGGCGCCTCGCCCTTTCCTCGGAGCTGGACATATTGCGCGCCGTGGGCCTGAGCTACACGCAGCTGCTCAAAGTGCCCTACATGTTCACCTTCGTGCTGGCGCTCCTCAATCTGGCGATCGTCGGCTTCGTCCAGCCGCACAGCAAATATGCCTATGAGCGGCTGCGGTTCGAGTTGCGCTCCGGCGCGCTCGGCGCCTCGATCAAGGTCGGTGAGTTCACCACGCTGGGCAGCGAGTTCACCATCCGCATCGAGAAGAGCGCCGACGAGGGCCGCAAGCTCACCGGCATCTTCGCCCGCATGCAGAACAAGTCCGGCCAGTCGCTTGCCGTCACTGCCTCGCGGGGCCAGTTCCTCGCCACGGACGATCCCGACACCATCATCCTGCGCCTGTCCGATGGCGTGCTGGTGCATGATGCGCCGCGCTTCCAGGAGCCGCGCATCCTCTCCTTCACCTCGCACGACCTGCCGATCGACCTGCCCAAGATCGAGCAGTTCCGCACGCGCGGCGACGGCGATGTGGAACTCAGCCTGCCCGAGCTGTTCAAGGCCGGGCTCTCGCGCGACAAGTCGCCGCTCGCGCGCGCCCAGGCCTGGTCCAACTTCAACTTCCGCGTGGTGGAGGTGGCGATGATGTTCCTGCTGCCGCTCGCGGCGGTGGCCTTCGCCATTCCGCCCAAGCGCTCGTCCTCCGCGCTGGGCGTGTTCCTCTCGATCGTGTTCATCGTGACCTATCACAAGATCAACCAATATGCGCAGTCGATCGGCGAGCTGGGCCGGGTCGATCCGTTCCTGGCGCTCTGGGGGCCGTTCTGCCTGTTCGCCGCCCTCATCGGCTGGATGTATTACCAGACCGCCTATGTGCCCGGCGGCCAGCCGATCGGCGCGCTGGAGCGGCAGTTCGCCAAATTGCTGGGCGGTCTGGGCCGCCTGTTCAAATGGTTCGGCGAGCGGCGCCGGCGCAAGGCGCGAGAGCTCTAGTCATGCTGCTCAACTTCTTCCCCTCCCGCTCGCTCGCCATCTATCTGGGCAAGACCTTCCTGTGGCGCTGCTTCGCCATGCTCGCCATGCTCGTGCTGGTGCTGCAGATGCTGGACCTGCTCAGCGAGGCCGGCAATGTGCTCGCCCATCCCGGCAATGGCGACGGGGAGCTGTGGCGCTATGTGAGCCTGCGCATGCCGCAGATCATCTCGCGCTTCCTGCCCTTCTCCGTGCTGCTCGGCACGCTCGTCACGCTCACCACGCTGAATGCGAACAGCGAGGTGGTGGCGATGAAGTCCGGCGGCCTCTCGGCGCACCAGATCCTCGCGCCGCTGATGCTCGCCAGCCTCGGCGTGGCGGCGATCAGCTTCGTCTTCAACGAGCGCGTGGTGGCGCGCGCGACCGCCACGCTGACCGCGTGGCAGGCCGCCGACTTCGGCCCGATCCCGAGCGATCGCGGGGTGAAGTCCAACATCTGGGTGCGCGACGGGGAGGACCTGATCCGCGCCGGCACGATTTCCGGCCGGGGCAAGCAGGTGACGCTGGGCGATATCGCCATCTACGACCGGCACGGCGACCGGCTCGTATCGATCATCTCGGCCAAGACCGGCCGCTATGTCGGCAATGGCTGGCGCCTGGAAAACATCCGTATCTTCGACGTGACGCGCGGCACCAGCCGGGATGTGCCCTCCATGGTGGTGGGGCAGGACATCCGGCCGGACCAGTTCACGCTGTCCTCTGTCGATCCCGACGGGCTGTCGCTGGTCGAGCTGGACGAGGCGATCGGCACGCTGCGCGAATCGGGCCGGCCGGTCGCGTCGCTCGAAGGCGCGCTGTGGCACAAGATCACCGGACCGCTCTCGGCGCTGCTGATGCCGCTGCTAGGCTCGGTCGCCGCGTTCGGCGTCGCCCGCTCGGGCAAGCTGTTCGTGCGCGCGGTGATCGGCATGGCGCTGGGCTTCGCCTATTTCGTGGCGGACAATTTCGCGCTGTCGATGGGCAATCTCGGCGTCTACCCGCCGATCCTCGCCGCCTGGGCGCCGTTCCTGCTGTTCCTGCTGGTCGGCGAGAGCGTGCTCATCACCACCGAGGAATAGCGGGCACCGGCCAGTGGAGCGCAGGCCTCAGCGCGCGGCCATGGTGCTGCGGGCGATCCGGGCGACCAGCGGGAACATACCCGGATAGCTTGCCCGGGCGAAGGTCGACTCCACGCCCAGATGCGCCGAGAGCCGGCGATGCGCCTCGCCCAGCGCATGATAGGGCATGCTCGGCAGCAGGTGATGCAGCGCATGATAGCGCAGGCCCACCGGCGCCCAGAGCTCGGCGGCGATGCCGGGCGGCGGCACGTTGACCGAATCGAGATACTGCCCCGTCACGCTCATCGGCTCGCCCTCATTCTCCCAGAGATGCGCGACCAGCGTGCGCAGCTGGTTGATGACGGTCATGGCCGAATGCACGGCCATATAGGTGAGCAGCGGACGCCAGCCGAATGCGGCGACGCTGGCCATGAGCGCGATCGCCCACAGGCTTGCCCCGGCTTCCTGCCACAGCCACATCCGCCGGAACGCGCCCTCCGGCATGGAGCGGCGATAGGCCGGGTTGATGGAGAGCGCCGAATAGCGCTCGACCACCGCGCGGCGCAGCGGCGGGATGATCGCGGCGAGCGGGGTCAGGATGCCGAAGCGCAGGATGAGGCCGATCGGCGCCAGCGCGGCGACGATGATGAACAGCGGCAGCGACCAGGGCTTCATCAGCGCCAGCGGCAGATATTCCGGATCGTCCGCCGTGCCGTAGCGCGTCTTGGCATGATGCTGGGTGTGCACGCCTTCATACATGAAGGAGGGGATCAGCAGCGGAATGCCCACGAGCAGGTTCCAGCCGAAGCGGAAGCCGCGCAGCGCGCCCTTGCGGATATGGGTCAGCTCATGGATGAAGCTGGCCGCGCGATAGAGGGCGAGCATGGCGACGAGACCGCCGAGCAGCACTGCCCAGGCCGGCCCGGCGAGGATCGCCACGGCCAGTCCGGCATAGCCCAGGCCAGCCGAGATCAGCAGGTCCGGCCAGTAGATATTGGCCCGCGCGCCATTGAGGTCGCGCGTCAGCTCCACTGCCGCGCGCAGCATCGCCATGTCGTCGGGCGTGGCGGCCAGCTTGCCGGTGGCGGCGGGTGCCCGCGCCATGGCGGGCCGGACGGGACTCATATCGATCGCGGTCATGACCTTCTTTCCTTGTCCGCGCCAATGCGCGCACATCATGGCAGCAATATGATCCATGTCGGGCCCGTCGCGCGGGTTGACAAGTCCCCATCGCGGCTCGCAGGGCGGCATATCGCATTTGCGCGCCGCTGGGGCGCGTCGCAGGAGCACTGAAGTGGCTTCATCCGATCCCGTCGTTTCGCCCGTCTCCGGCAAGGCCGATCTCAAGGCATTCGTCGACCTGCCATGGGTCATCTATGCGGACGATCCCAACTGGGTTCCGCCGCTCAAGGACGAGGTCCACGGCCTGCTCACGCCCGGCAAGAACCCCTTCCACGAACATGCCGAGCATTGCTATTTCCTCGCCCGGCGCGGCAGCGAGGTGACCGGGCGGATCAGCGCGCATATCGACCGGCTCGCCCTCTCCATGCCGCCCGAGCAGGGCATGGGACCGGGCACCGGCAATTTCGGCCTGTTCGAGGCGAAGGATGCGCAGAGCGCCGCCGCGCTCATCGCCGCCGCCGAGGACTGGCTGCGCGGCAAGGGCATGACCCGCGTGCTCGGCCCCATCTCGCTGTCCATCTGGGAGGAGCCGGGCCTGCTGGTGAAGGGCTTCGACCATCCTCCCACGGTGATGATGGGCCACAACAGCCCCGCCTATCAGCCGTGGATCGAGGCGGCCGGCTATGCTCCGGCCAAGACGCTCAACACCTATGAGCTGGACATCACGCAGGAATTCCCGCCGCTCATCAAGCGCATCGTCTCCTCCGGCGAGAAGAATGAGCGCATCCGCATCCGCCGGGTCGACAAGAGCAGGTTCGATCGGGATGCCGCCATCATCCTGGGCATCCTCAACGATGCCTGGGGCAAGAATTGGGGCTTCGTGCCGATCACGGACAGCGAAGTCGCCTTCACCGGCAAGAAGCTCAAGCCCATCGTGTTCGAGGATCTGATCCGCATCGCCGAGCTGGATGGCGAGCCGGTCGCCTTCATGATGACGCTGCCGGACCTCAACGAGCCGCTCAAGCCGCTCAACGGCTCGCTCTTCCCGTTCGGCTGGGCCCGGCTGCTCTGGTGGCTGCGCAGGCCGCAATGCCGCACCATGCGCGTGCCGCTGATGGGCGTGGTGCAGCGCCTCCAGTCCTCGCGCCTGGCGAGCCAGCTCGCCTTCATGATGATCGAATATATCCGCCGGGACGCGATCGCCAAATATGGCTCGACGCGCGGCGAGATCGGCTGGATTCTCGACGATAATCAGGGGATGAACGCCATCGCAGAGGCGATCAACAGCCACGTCAACAAGAGCTATGTGATCTACGGCAAGGCGCTCTGACCGGACCGCCGGCCGGTCGCGGCCGGCCACACCCTTAACGCGATGCTAACCCTGTTCCCCGATAGCGGGCTGGACCAGACCGCTTCCCGGAGGGACAGACATGACATTCGCGGTGCGCGCCCATGATTTCGCCAGCGTGCTCGATTCAGCGCCGGACGGCATCGAGATCCTGTCGCTCGATTGTTTCGACACGCTGCTCTGGCGCAACTGCAACCTGCCGGTCGATGTGTTCGCGGACCTGCCCCTGCCCGGCTCGGGCGTGGAGGCGCGGGTCTGGGGCGAGACGCGCGCGCGCCGCGCCATCCCGCTGATCGAGGAGCGGATCGAAGTCTCGATCGAGGACATCTACGCCTATCTGATGCCCGGCGCGGACGAGGCGGAGCGCGCGGCGATGATCGCCGCCGAGCTGGATGCCGAGGCGCGCCATTGCTACGCCTTCGCGCCCACCGTCGCGCTGATGCGCGCCGCCCGAGCGCGCGGGCTGCGGATCATCATCGTCTCGGACACCTATCTCTCGCAGGCGCAGTTGCGCACGCTCATCGAGCGCGCGGCCGGTGCCGAGGTGGCGGGGATGATCGACCATGTCTTCTGCTCGTCCGAGCATGGCGTGCCCAAGGCCGCCGGGCTGTTCGTGCCGGTGCTGGCGACGCTCGGCGTCTCGCCCTCGGCCATCCTGCACTGCGGCGACAACAGGACGGCGGACGTCGACGCCCCCACCCGGCTCGGCATCCATTGCCGCCATCTCGAACAGTTCGACGACGAGAGCGAGCAGCGCCTGCGCCTGGAAGCGACCGCCGCCGCGATCGTCGATCCGCGCTCGCGCGTGCGCGTGCCGGTCTATCAGCCGCACCGCGCCGACATCGCCATGCGCCGCAGCGACGATCCGGCGACACGGCTCGGCCATGACGTGCTCGGCCCCATCTTCCACAGCTTCGCCGACTGGCTGCATGGCGAGGCGACCGCGCAGGCCGAGCGCACCGGCAAGCCGACCAAGCTGCTGTTCCTGCTGCGCGACGGCTATCTGCCCGCGCAGGCCTATCTCGCCCGCTATCCGCAGGCCGCCGATCATGTCGCCATGGTGGAGATCAGCCGCCACACCGCCGCGCAGGCCGGCATGACGGACCTTGCCGCGATCGAGCGCTATGTGCTGCCCGACCTGCCCAGGGGCTCGACCGAGGTCTTCGCCCGCCATCTGCATTTCAGCCAGGCGGAGGCGGCCTCGCTCGCCGCGCGCGGCAAGACCGCCTTCGCCGCCCATATCTGCAAGCCGGAAGTCGTTGCGCGGATCGTCGAGGCGTCGCGCGCCTTTGCCGACAAGCTCGTCGCGCACCTCGCCGGCCATGGCGTCGCGCCGGGCGACAGCGTGATGTTCGTGGACCTGGGCTATAAGGGTTCGGTGCAGAATCTCGTCGAGCCGATGCTGGCCGCGCGCATGGGGCTCACCATCTCCGGCCGCTATCTCATCCTGCGCGAGACCTCGCTCGAAGGGCATGACAAGGCCGGCTTCGCGGACCATCGCCATCACGATCTCAAGCTGCTGCAGGCGCTGACCGGATCGATCGCCATCGTCGAGCAGCTCTGCACGCTCGCCCAGGGCTCGGTGCTGGATTATCGCGCGGATGGCAGCCCGATCCGCGAAAGCAGCGGCCTCAAGGCCGCGCAGAGCGCCACGCGCGCGACCATACAGGCCGCCTGCCTCGATTATGTCGGCCATGCCGGCAGCGGCTTCGGCACGCGCCCGGCGAGCGATACGGACGATGCGCGCCGCCGCATGGCCACCGCCGCCCTCGCGCGCCTGCTGTTCCTGCCGGTCGCGAGCGAAGTGGGCGTGCTCGCGGACTTCGACCATGACGTCAATCTCGGCACGGACGAGACGGTGCGGTTCGTCGATGCCGAGGCCGCCGCCAGCGGCCTGCGCCGGCGCGGGCTGTTCTACATCAAGAACACGCTGCGCACCTATCTGGCCGGCGAGTTGCGCGACCACGGCCTGCCGATCAATCTCTCCATCTTCGCCTCGCGCCGCTTCGGGCTCGATCTGCGCAAGAGCGATTTCGATGTGGGCGGCATCAAGCTGCCGGTGCTGCTGATGACCGCGAGCGGCGAACATGCCGTGGCCGAGTTTGACGCGATCCCGACGACGGAAGGCTATTATCAGGCGCTGGTGCCGATCGGCGCCTCGCGCTTCACCGCCGGCATCCAGCTCGGCCAGATCGCCGACTGGGTGCAGGTGGACGAGCTGAGCTTCCATCCGGTCGACGGCTTCCTCGACGCGCGGGCGAAGGAAAATCCGATTCCCGCCCAGTCCATCCCGGAAGGGCTGGAGGATGTCGGCGGCGGGCTGCTGCGCTGCACGGGCGGGGACGCCGCCTTCCTGCTGGTGCCGCCGCCGCATGGCGCGCCGCAGGGCGAACCGCTGCTGCTCAGCGTCGTCTTCCGCCCGGTCGTGGCGAAAGCGCGCGTCCCGGCGCAGGCCCGCGCCGCCGCCTGAACCTTGCATCGGCCCGCCGACCGGGCCTAGTGGAGCCCCACGCGCCCGCCCGCAGGAGAAGACCGATGCTCAAGCCCCTCACCGCGACGATCTTCGTTGCGCCGCAGATCGTGCCGGACACCATCGCGCAGGCGAAGGCGCTGGGCGTGACGCTCATCGTCAACAACCGGCCGGACGGCGAATCGGCGGACCAGACGCCAGGCGCGGAGATCGAAGCCGCCGCGCGCGCGGCTGGCCTGGCCTATGTCGCCATTCCCGTCACCCAGGCCGGCTTCGCCCCCTGGCAGCTCGATGCGCTGGACGCCGCGCTGGCCGAAAATGGCGATGGCAAGGCGCTCTGCTATTGCCGCTCGGGCACGCGCAGCACGTTGCTCTGGTCGCTGGCCCGCGCCCGTGCCGGCGAATCGCCCGAGAGCATCGCGCAGGCCGCCGCCGCCGCCGGCTATGACGTCGCGCCGATCCGCGAGACGCTGCACGCCCTCGCGGCGAGCGCCGGCTAGAGCGCCCGCTCTCTATATTCATGGCCGCATCGCTTTCGCCAAAAACCGGTTCCCGCTTTTCGGCGCGGTGCTCCAGGCTCAGATCGCCAGCCGCAGCGCCGGCCAGAGCAGCATCACCAGACCGACCATGCTGACGCCGAACGCGAGCGTGCGGACGACCGGCACGCCGGCCGCATAGAGCGGCACATAGACCAGCCGCGCGCCCAGCCAGAGCAGCGCGCCGATGGCCGTGCCGCGATCGAACAGGCCCATCCACGCATCGATCAGGATCGCTATGGCGACGATCGGGAAGGTCTCGAAATAATTGGCCTGCGCGCGCATCAGCCGGCCGACGATGGGCGCGGGCGGCGGCAGCTCCTCGTCGCGCGCGCCCATGTTCCAGCCCGAGCCATATTGCCGTGTCTTCACGAAACCGGCGGCGAAGATGTGGACGAGCGCCAGCACGCATCCCAGCACCAGCGCGGCAATCTCGATCGGCATCGCAGGGCTCCTCGACGAACGACGCGAGAGTGCGCCCATGGCGGCCGGCTGCCAATCAAAAAAGCAGGCCGGTGCGCGTGGCACCGGCCTCAGGGATGTTCGCAGGAGGAACAACGGGCGGCGGGGACGCTCCGGCCCCCGCCGAAAAGGATCAGTTGTAGGCGCGCTCGCCATGCTCGCCGAGGTCGAGGCCTTCCTGTTCGACCTCCTTGTCGACGCGCAGGCCGGTGACGGCCTTGGCGATGTAGATGGCGATGGCCGTGCCGATGGTGGACATCACGATCGTGGCGAGCACCGCGGACACCTGCGTGACGAGCTGGCCGCCCATGGCGTAATCCGTCGCGCCCGGTCCGCCGAGCGAGGGCGCATAGACGATGCCGGTGCCGATGGCGCCGATGATGCCGCCCACGCCGTGGATGCCGAATGCGTCCAGCGAGTCGTCATAGCCGAGCGCCGGCTTCACCTTCGACACGAAGAAGAAGCAGACCACCGAGGCGACCCCGCCCAGGACGATCGCGCCGAACGGGCCGGAATTGCCCGCGGCCGGCGTGACCGCGACGAGACCGGCGATGATGCCCGAGCAGAAGCCCAGCGCCGAACCCTTGTGGCCCATCACTCGCTCGGTAATCATCCAGAACAGGCCGGCGGAGGCCGTGGCGACGAAGGTGTTGATCATCGCGAGCGAGGCCGTGCCGTTGGCCGCCAGCGCCGAGCCGGCGTTGAAGCCGAACCAGCCGACCCACAGCAGGCCGGTGCCGACCATGGTGAGCGTGAGGCTGTGCGGCGGCATCGGCTCGGCCGGATAGCCCTTGCGCTTGCCCAGGATCAGCGCCGCCACCAGCGCAGAGACACCCGCATTGATATGGACGACGGTGCCGCCGGCGAAATCCAGCGCGCCCATCTCGAAGAACAGGCCGCCCGACGACCAGACCATGTGCGCGATCGGGAAATAGACCAGCGTGAGCCACACGAGCGCGAACACCATGACGGCGGAGAATTTGATCCGCTCCACGGTGCCGCCCAGCACCAGCGCGACGGTGATCGCCGCGAAGGTCATCTGGAAGGAGGCGAAGACATATTCCGGGATGGTGCCCGAGACGGAGTCGGGCGTGACACCGGCCATGAACAGCTTGCCGAAGCCGCCGACAAAGGCATTGCCGCCCTCGCCGAAGGCCATGGTGTAGCCCCACATCACCCACACCAGCATCGCGAGCGCCGCGACGGCGCCGATCTGCGTCATGGTCGAGAGCATGTTCTTGCCGCGGACGAGGCCGCCATAGAACAGGGCGAGGCCCGGCAGGATCATCGCCAGCACGAGCACGGTGGAGGTCATCATCCAGGCGGTGTCGCCCGGGTCGATCTTGGGTGCTTCTTCCTGGGCCCAGGCGGGCAGTGCGGCGAACAGCGAGAGGCCCATGGCCATTGCCGCGCCGGTCAGTTTCCGTGCGAAGGTCATTCTATCCCCCTTCTTGCTTACAGCGCGGTTTCGCCGGTCTCGCCCGTGCGGATGCGCACGGCCTGACCGACATCGAGAACGAAGATCTTGCCGTCGCCGATGGCGCCGCTGTTGGCGGCCTGCTGGATGCTTTCGACGACACGCGGGGCGAGGGCATCGTCGCAGACGACCTCGACCTTGATCTTCGGAACCATGTTCGTGGTGTATTCCGCGCCGCGATAGATTTCGGTCTGGCCCTTCTGCCGGCCGAAGCCCTTCACTTCGCTCACCGTCATGCCGGCGATCCCCAGGCTGGAGAGGGCTTCGCGCACCTCGTCCAGCTTGAACGGCTTGATGATTGCCATGATGAGTTTCATGCTGCCCCCTTGGTGGTGTGCGGGAACAGCTACGCAAAATGCGTGCCAGCCGATTATCGGCGCAGAAATGCGGGCCTGGCGCCGGCCATGCCTGCCGCGGCGCACAAAATTTGTGCAGCGCGGCAGGGCTGCCTAAAAATCAGGCAGATGAGATCGGTCGAAACGGAGTGGCGCGTTCAGCGCGAGCGCGGACGGGCCTGGCGGTAGCTGCCGAGGAGGCGCACCCACTTGCTGTGGAAGCCCAGCTCGTCGAGCGCGCGATCGACCGCGGGATCGCCGGGCATGCCCTCGATATCCGCATAGAATTCGGTCGCGGAGAAGCTGGCGCCGCGCTGGTAGCTCTCCAGCTTGGTCATGTTGACGCCGTTGGTCGCGAAGCCGCCCATCGCCTTGTAGAGCGCGGCGGGCACATTCTTCACCTCGAACAGGAAGCTGGTCATCACCGGGCCCTGCGTGGCGTCCGGCACCGCCGGCTCGCGCGCGAGGATGACGAAGCGCGTCATATTGTCGTCGCTGTCCTCGATCATCTCGGCATGGAGCCGCAGGCCGTAAAGCTCGGCCGCCAGCGCCGGGGCGATCGCCGCCGCGCCGGGCTCCTGCACTTCGGCGACCAGCGCCGCCGCGCCGGCGGTGTCGGCATAGACGATCGGCCTGATGTCGTGCGCGCGCAGATAATGGCGGCACTGGCCGAGCGCCTGCACATGGCTGAGCGCGCTCACCGGCGCGCCGTCGTCCGCGCTCATCAGGCAATGATGGATCTGCAGGAAATATTCGTCGACGATCGACAGGCCCGATTCCGGCAGCAGGAAATGCATGTCCGCCACGCGGCCGTGCAGCGAATTCTCGATCGGGATGATCGCGCGGTCGGCCAGCCCCTCGCGCACGGCGTCGATCGCATCCTCGAAGCTGAAGCAGGGCAGCGCCAGCCCGTCCGGCGCATAATCCATGGCCGCGAGGTGGGAATTGGCGCCGGGCGCGCCCTGGAAGGCGAGCGCGCGGGCCGGCGCCGCAGCGGCAGCAGCCGCCATCTCGCTGACCAGCTTGCGCGCGGGGAGGGGATAATTGTCCATGGCGGCGCTGCGCTTAGGGCTTCGGTGCCGCGCGCGCAAGGCGGCGTCACGGATGCGCGCCGCGCAACCCGAGCGCACGGCCGGCTTGCGCCCGCCTCGCGCAGTCATTAAGGGAGCGGCCACAAGGGGCATGGGTCCACCCGTCCGCACGGGACCGGACACGGGGCAATTCGGAGAAAGACGCGGATGAGCGATCGTTTCAATACCGCGGCGGGCTGGGCGCTGTTTGCCGGTATCGTCGCACTGGGCGCCGGGATCGTCAGCAGCAAGCTGGTCCATCAGGAACGACCCGAGCAGATGGGCTATGAGATCGCGGGCGTGGAGGCCGAGGGTGGCGAAGCCGCTGCCGGTCCGTCGCTCAACACGCTGCTCGCCAGCGCGGATGTCGCGGCCGGCGAGAAGGTGTTCGCCAAGTGCCTCGCCTGCCACACGATCAACCAGGGCGGCGCCAATGGCATCGGCCCGAATCTGTGGGCCACGCTCGGCGAGCCGATCGCCGAGGGCAAGGCCGGCTTCGCCTTCTCCGATGCGCTCAAGAAAGTGGGCGGCACCTGGACCTTCGAGGCGATGGACCACTGGCTCACCTCGCCGCGTGGTTTCGCCAATGGCACCAAGATGAGCTTCGCCGGCCTCAGCAAGCCGGAGGACCGCGCCAACATCATCGCCTATCTGAACGCGCAGGGCTCCAACCTGCCGCTGCCCGCCGCCGACGCGGCCCCGGCCGCCGAGGAAGCCGCCGCACCGGCCGAAGGCGCGAATGCCGCCGACGCCGGCAACGCCGCCGCCCCCGCCGAGAACGTCGCCGGCTGATCCCCGCATGAGAGCGGCGTCCCGGACGGGCGCCGCTCCAGGGGCTTCATCGATTCTAGAGAGTTGGAGCGCCACGCGCCGACCGGCGCGAGTCGTTGCGCTGCCTGCGCCACTTTCGGCGACGAAGCGCTCCGGCTTCCGCAGGCGCGCAATGGGGGCTCATGGAACGGTCAGCCTCTAGGACCGATCGACATTCAAGTTTCTGGAATAGCAGGCCGCCCCGCTATTCCTATTCTCCGTCATGCTGAACTTGTTTCAGCATCCATTGCCCCTTTGAGACCTGAGCTTGAAGGCAGGATGGATGCTGAAACACGTTCAGCATGACGCGGGTTTGTAAATCCGACGCTGAATGTCGATACGGCCTAGCAGGGCGCCGCGTCGAGGCCGCTGTCCGCATAGAAGCGCTCGACCACGGCCCAGCCCTCCTCCGCCGTCTCGACCCAGTCGATGAGATCCAGGTCGAGCGGGCTGATGACGCCTTCTTCCGCCAGCGCATCGAAATTGATCACGCGGTTCCAGAAGTCCCGGCCGAACAGCAGGATGGGGATGCGCTTCATCTTGCCGGTCTGCACCAGCGTCAGCAGCTCGAAAAACTCGTCGAACGTGCCGAAACCGCCGGGGAACACCGCCAGCGCGCGGGCGCGCAGCGTGAAGTGCATCTTGCGCAGCGCGAAATAGTGGAACTGGAAGCTCAGCTCCGGCGTGACATAGGGATTGGGCTTCTGCTCATGCGGCAGCACGATGTTGAGGCCGATCGACTCCGCGCCGACATCGGTCGCGCCGCGATTGGCCGCTTCCATGATCGAGGGCCCGCCGCCCGAGCAGACGACATAGTTGCGGCACCCGGAGGCGTTCACCGGAAACTGCGCGGCGATGCGCGCCAGCTTGCGCGCTTCCTCATAATAGCGCGCCTTGTCCGCGAGCCGCCCGGCGACGCGCCGCTCGTCGTCCGTCCGCGCGGCGGCCAGCAGCGCCGCCACCGCATCGGGCTCGGGAATGCGCGCCGAGCCGTAGAAGACGAAGGTGGAGGAGATCCTCGCCTCGTCCAGCAGCAGTTCCGGCTTCAGCAGCTCGAGCTGGAAGCGGACCGGACGCAGGTCCGGGCGCAGCAGGAACTCATTGTCCTGGAACGCCAGCTGGTAGGATGTGCTATCGGTTTGGGGCGAGGAGACCGTCCGCTGGGCGTCGCGCGCTTCTTCGCGCGCGGGCCGGAACTTGCTCTCGCCGACATGGGGAGTGTCAGCCATGAGGAGCCGCTAGACGATTTTGCGGGGGAAGGAAACCTCGCCCGTGCCTAGCGACAGAAGCCGCCGCGCCCGCCCATATCGAAATGGAAATGATCGTGATGCGCGGCATTGTAATCGGGGCTGAGCACCGTCGGGAAGCGGCGACAGGCGCTGTCATGGATGGCCTGCAGGAATTGCCGGACCGATCCGCCGGCGCGCCAGTCATTCTGTATGCTGATCCGCCGCCCGTCGGCCAGCACGAAGGCGGCGACATCCACGGCATTGGCCCGCGCATGTTCGCTGCGCTTGCCCGCGATCGTGCCGCCGCTGCCGCGCACGTCCCGGCAGGCATAGGTGCCGAACGTCTCGATGCGCACCACTTCGCTGCCCAGATAGAGCCGCGCCGCCGGCCGCACCGCATAGCGCGTCCAGGCCGCGAAGGTGGAAGCGAGCGGGCAGGTCATGGGCCCCAGATTGGCGGTCGGCGTGCCGATGTCCATGAGGCGCACGGCGTCGATCACCGCGCAGCCGCTGCCATTGTCGCGATTGGGCAAGGCCTCGTAGCGCACCTGCGCCGCATCGAGTCGGGCCGCGCACATGCGGAAATTCTCGCTGGGCCGGGGCGCCTGTGCCACCGGCGCCGGACGCGGCCGGGCGCCCTTGCGCACGACGCTGTGATCGGCGCAGCCGGCAAGGCCCGCCGCTGTCACCAGCATGACGATCATGGCCCGGCGCCGCGCAATCTCCCACCCGATCATGTCCCAAAACTGGATCGTGAAAGGTTAACAGGAGGTAAACGATCGCGCACCGGCGCGTCGGAGCGAGTCGAAAACGGGTCGGGCCGGCACGCATCGCTGCGCGCCGGCCCGACCTCGAAGCATATCGTCAGGCGAAGGTGACGCTCGCGCTGCGGCGACGCATCGCCCCGCCGACCAGGCCGAAGCCGGCGATCATCATCGCCCAGGTCGCCGGCTCGGGCACCACGGGGGTGGCCGGCTGCGTGCCGAACAGCACGGCATTGGACGAGCCGCCCGGATTCTGGCCGAGAATGCCGATCGCGGCCGTCGGATCGGTGAGATTGATCTTGTAGATCGCGCTCCGGCCGCCGCCCTGGCCACCCCAGTGGATGCCGATATAGGTGTCCCCGGACATCTCCGGCGCGCCGGCAAAGCTGAGGCTGGTCGCCCCGTTCAGGTTGGACAGCTTGAAATTGGGATCGCTCCAGAGGCTGGAATAATCAAGCGTATAGGCATCGGCAAAGCCGAGCGCATTCAGCATGCCCGCCACCGTGTCGGGATTCGTGCCGCCATTGTTGAAGATATTGCCGGTGACATAGCCTTCGCAGGCATCCGCCGCCTGCGGCGTCACGATATCGGTCAGCAGGCAGGTCGCAGCCTGCGCCGGAGCGGCAAAGGCCACGAGAGCTGTGCCCGCGGCCAGAACTGAATAGACAAGAGCCTTCATGACATTAAATCCTTCCCACACCAGCTGGCAGTCGGTCCCGACGTCAGCACGCGGTGATTTCGCGTAAACTTCTCATGGCCCGATTCGCGGCGTTCGTAAAGCTCGATTAACCAGCAATTCCGGGGCTGTTCCAGGATGGAACAGATGCGAGATGAATCGATTTTGCGCATCTCGCCTGAAATCGCATGAGGAATCCTCCCGCCGGTGCCTCGGTGAATCTCCGGCCTGCATCACGACCGCTTGACTTTCGATCCGCGCACAGTAGGGCCGCCGGCGGGCCACGCGGTCCCAACGCCGCGCGTGCTCTCTGCAAGGAGAAGCATTACATGACTGAGGTTACCAAGCCGGCCGTGAAGCCGGCCCGCCCCCATTTTTCGTCCGGCCCCTGCGCCAAGCCGCCGGGCTACAGCCCCGCCGGGCTGGCCACCGACGTGCTCGGCCGCTCCCACCGCTCGAAGCTCGGCAAGGCGCGCCTCGCCCATTGCATCGACCTGATGCGCGAGCTGCTGAACCTGCCCGACACCCACCGCATCGGCATCGTCCCCGGTTCGGACACCGGCGCCTTCGAGATGGCCATGTGGACCATGCTCGGCGCCCGTCCGGTCACGACGCTGGCCTGGGAGAGCTTCGGTGAAGGTTGGGTCACCGATGCCGCCAAGCAGCTCAAGCTCGATCCGACCGTGATCCGCGCCGACTATGGCCAGCTGCCGGACCTTGGCCAGGTCGACTGGTCGAACGACGTGCTGTTCACCTGGAACGGCACCACCTCCGGCGTGCGCGTGCCGAACGGCGACTGGATCGCCGACGACCGCGAGGGCCTGTGCTTCGCCGACGCGACCAGCGCGGTGTTCGCCTATGACCTGCCGTGGGACAAGATCGACGTCGCCACCTTCTCCTGGCAGAAGGTGCTGGGCGGCGAAGGCGGCCATGGCGTGCTGATCCTGGGCCCGCGCGCCATCGAGCGGCTGGAGACACACACGCCGGCCTGGCCGCTGCCCAAGGTCTTCCGCCTCGTCTCCAAGGGCAAGCTCGCCGAGGGCGTGTTCAAGGGCGAGACGATCAACACGCCCTCCATGCTGGCGGTGGAAGATGCGATCTTCGCGCTCGAATGGGGCAAGTCCATCGGCGGCGCCAAGGGCCTGATCGCCCGCGCGCAGGCCAATGCCGACGCGCTGGACAAAGTGGTCGCCGAGCGCGCCTGGCTCGGCCATCTCGCGGCCGATCCGGCGTCCCGCTCGATCACCAGCGTCTGCCTCACCGTCGCGGGCGCCGATGCCGACTTCATCAAGAAGATGGCGGCGCTGCTCGAGAAGGAAGACGCGGCCTATGACGTCGCCGGCTATCGCGACGCACCGGCCGGCCTGCGCATCTGGTGCGGCGCCACGGTCGACGCGGCCGACGTGACCGCGCTCGGTCCGTGGCTCGACTGGGCCTATGCCGAGACCGGCGCCGCGCTGGCGCTCGCCTGATCCCTTCCCCGTGCTCCTGCGAAAGCGGGAGTCCAGGGCCCAGCAGACATGCCTTTGCGCCCTGGGCCCCTGCTTTTGCGGGGGCACTGCATCTGCTTCAGAGGAATAGACATGACCAAGCCCAAAGTGCTCATTTCCGACAAGATGGACCCCCAGGCCGCGCAGATCTTCCGCGATCGCGGCATCGAGGTCGACGAGATCACCGGCAAGACGCCCGAGGAACTCAAGGCCATCATCGGCCAGTATGACGGCCTCGCCATCCGCAGCGCCACCAAGGTGACCAGGGAGATCCTGGACGCCGCCACCAACCTCAAGGTGATCGGCCGCGCCGGCATCGGCGTCGACAATGTCGACATCCCCTCGGCCTCGGCCAAGGGCGTGGTCGTCATGAACACGCCGTTCGGCAATTCGATCACCACGGCGGAACATGCCATCGCGCTGATGTTCGCGCTCGCCCGCCAGCTGCCGGAGGCGGACGCCTCCACACAGGCCGGCAAGTGGGAGAAGAACCGCTTCATGGGCGTGGAAGTGACCGGCAAGACGCTGGGCCTGATCGGCGCCGGCAATATCGGCTCCATCGTCGCCAGCCGCGCGCTGGGCCTGCGCATGAAGGTAGTCGCCTTCGATCCCTTCCTGACGCCGGAACGCGCCATCGAGATGGGCGTCGAGAAGGCCGATCTGGACACACTGCTCGCCCGGGCGGACTTCATCACCCTGCACACGCCGCTGACCGACCAGACCCGCAACATCCTCTCGGCCGAGAATCTGGCCAAGACCAAGAAGGGCGTGCGCATCGTCAATTGCGCGCGCGGCGGGCTGATCGACGAGGCGGCGCTCAAGGAAGGGCTGGAGAGCGGCCATATCGGCGGCGCCGCGCTGGACGTGTTCGCGGTCGAGCCGGCCAAGGAGAGCCCGCTGTTCGGCACGCCCAATTTCATCTCCACCCCGCATCTGGGCGCATCCACCAACGAGGCGCAGGTCAATGTCGCGCTGCAGGTCGCCGAGCAGCTCAGCGACTATCTGCTGACCGGCGGCGTCACCAATGCGCTCAACATGCCGAGCCTGTCGGCCGAGGAAGCGCCCAAGCTCAAGCCCTATATGGCGCTGGCCGAGAAGCTGGGCAGCATGGTCGGCCAGCTCGCGCACGACAATCTGACCAACATCTCGATCGAGGTCGAGGGCGCCGCCGCCGAGCTGAACATCAAGCCGATCACCGGCGCCGTGCTGGCCGGCCTGATGCGCCGCTATTCGGACACGGTGAACATGGTCAACGCGCCATATCTCGCCAAGGAGCGCGGGCTGGACGTACGCGAGGTGCGCCATGACCGCGAGGGCGACTATCACACGCTGGTGCGCGTGACGGTGGAGACCAGCCAGGGCGCCCGCTCGGTCGCCGGCACCCTGTTCGGCAATGCCAATCCCCGTCTCGTCGAGATTTTCGGCATCAAGATCGAGGCCGATCTCGATGGCCCGATGCTCTACATCGTGAACAACGACACGCCCGGCTTCATCGGCGCGGTCGGCTCCACGCTGGGCGCGGCGAAGATCAATATCGGCACCTTCCACCTCGGCCGCCGCACGGCCGGCGGCGAGGCGGTGCTGCTGCTCAGCGTCGACGAGGACGTGCCGGCCGCGGTGCTGGACCAGATCACCAGCCTGCCCGGCGTGCGCACCGTGCGCCCGCTGAAGTTCTGAGAGCCTGTTTGGAAATTCGCGAAGGTGCGAATTTCGAGACGGCACCGGCATGCGCCGCAAGGCGCATGTCCAAACGGACTCTCAGGCCGTGCTTCTCCCCTCCCGCGCACGGGAGGGGAGCTTGCGGCTCATTTTCTTCTCGCATGGCGCCATCCATAAGCTAAAGCCCCGCTCATGACCGACGCCATCGCACCCGGCCTGCTGCCCGAAGGGCTAGCCGATCGACTCCCGCCCCGCGCGGAGGCATCGGCCCGGCTCGTGCGCGACGTGCTCGATACGGTCGCCACCCATGGCTATCGCCGCGTCATGCCCGCGCTGGCCGAGTTCGAGGAGACGCTGGTCAGCCGCCTCCAGTCGGCCAGCGCGCAGGACCTGCTGCGCGCCATCGATCCGGTTTCGCAGCGCAGCCTCGCCATCCGGCCGGACATGACCGCCCAGATCGGCCGCATCGCCGCCACGCGCATGGCGGCCACGCCGCGCCCGCTGCGCCTGTGCTATGGCGGCCCGGTGATGAAGCTGCGCGCCGACCAGCTCCGGCCGGAGCGCGAGCGCATGCAGGTGGGCGCCGAGATCATCGGATCGGACGGCGTCGCCGCCGCCACCGAGATCGTGAACGCCGCCATCGAGGCGCTGCAGCGCGCGGGCGTGCAGGGCATCACCATCGATTTCACCCTGCCCGACCTCGTGCCGATGCTGGCCGCCGGCCCGATGCCGGTCGCGCCCGATCAGGTGGATGAGCTGCGCGTGCGGCTCGACGCCAAGGATGCCGGCGCCATCGCCGCGCTGGGGCCCCAGGCCGCGCCCTATCTTGCGCTGGTCGAGGCGACCGGGCCTTTCCACCCCGCCATGGCGCGGCTGGAAGCGATCGACGCCGGCGTGGCGGCGGGCACGCTGGCCGCGCGCATCGCCGCCCTGCGCGCGATCGCCAGGCCGATCGGCTGGGACATCACGCTGACGCTCGACCCGACCGAGCGGCACGGCTTCGAATATCAGAGCTGGTTCGGCTTCTCGATCTTCGCGGAAGGCTTCATCGGCGAGATCGGCCGGGGCGGCAGCTATGCCGTCACCCGCGCGGACGGCACGAGCGAGCCCGCCATCGGCTTCTCGCTCTATCCCGATCCGCTGATCGACGCGGGCTTCGGCACGCATGCGGCGCGGCGCCTGTTCCTGCCGCTGCGCCATGACCGCGCCCGCGCGGCGGAGTTGCGGCGCGATGGCTGGGTGACGATCGCCGCTCTCTCCGACACGGACGAGGCGACCGCGCTCGGCTGCGAGGCGGTGCTCGAGGGCAAGGGCATCCGGCGGCTGTAAGAGCCGTCTTCCGATCCCGCCGAAGAGCTGTTAGGGCTCGCCGCGCATGACGACAGCCATGCTCCCGCGAAAACGGGAGCCCAGGGCGGCAAGGCCCGGCTCATGCGCCCATGATATTTCTCGACAGGTGTTCTTTCCCCCATGCTGAACCTGAATGGCATCACGGTCCGCCTTGGCGGGCGCACGATCATCGACGAGGCCAGCGCCAAGCTGCCGCCGCGCGGCCGGATCGGGCTGGTCGGGCGCAACGGCGCGGGCAAGTCCACGCTGATCCGGGTCATCACGGGGCTGCTGGAGGCGGACAGCGGATCGACCGACATGCCGCGCGGCAGCCGGCTGGGCTATATCGCGCAGGAAGCGCCCGCCGGGCAGGAAACGCCCTTCGAGACCGTGCTCGCCGCCGATACCGAGCGCGCCGCGCTGATGATCGAGAGCGAGACCGTCACGGACGCGCACCGGCTGGCGGAAATCCACGAGCGGCTGATCGCCATCGATGCCCATAGCGCGCCCTCGCGCGCGGCGCGCATCCTGGTCGGCCTCGGCTTCGACGAAGCCGCGCAGCACCAGCCGCTCGACAGCTTCTCGGGCGGCTGGCGGATGCGCGTGGCGCTCGCCGCTTTGCTCTTCTCCCAGCCCGACCTGCTGCTGCTCGACGAGCCATCGAACCATCTCGATCTCGAAGCCGTGCTGTGGCTGGAGGATTTCCTGCGCTCCTATCCGGCGACCATCCTGCTGGTCAGCCATGAGCGCGATTTCCTCAACAATGTCGTCGATCACATCATGCACCTCTCCGGCGGCAAGCTGACGCTCTATCCCGGCGGCTATGACGCCTTCGAGCGGCAGCGCGCCGAGCGCCAGGCGCAGATCGCCTCGGCCCGCGCCAAGCAGCAGGTCGAGCGCGAGCGGCTGCAGGATTATGTCGCGCGCAACTCCGCGCGGGCCTCCACCGCCAAACAGGCCCAGTCCCGCGCCAAGGCCCTCGCCAAGCTGCAGCCGATCGCCGAGCTGATCGACGATCCCTCGCTGAGCTTCGATTTCCCCAATCCGGACGAGCTGCGTCCGCCGCTCATCACGCTCGATCTGGCGTCGGTCGGCTATGGCGAGACGCCGATCCTCAGCCGCCTCAACCTGCGCTTCGATCCCGATGACCGCATCGCGCTGCTCGGCCGCAACGGCAACGGCAAGACCACGCTCGCTCGCCTGCTCGCCGCGCAGTTGAAGCCGATGGACGGCGCGATGAATGCCAGCGCGAAGATGCGCGTGGGCTATTTCACCCAATATCAGGTCGAGGAGCTGGACCGGGCGGATACGCCGCTGGAGCATATGACCCGGCTGATGAAAGGCGCGACGCCCGGCGCGGTGCGCGGGCAGCTCGGCCGCTTCGGCTTTTCCGGCGACAAGGCGACCACGCTGGTCGGCAAGCTCTCCGGCGGCGAGCGGGCGCGGCTCGCCCTCGCGCTCATCACCCGCGATGCGCCGCACATGCTGATCCTCGACGAGCCGACCAACCATCTCGATGTCGATGCGCGCGAGGCGCTGATCCAGGCGCTCAACGGCTATAGCGGCGCGGTGGTGATCGTCAGCCATGACCGGCATATGCTGGAGATGACGGCGGACCGGCTGGTGCTGGTCGATGGCGGCACGGCGCGGGAGTTCGACGGATCGATCGACGATTATATCGCCTTCGTGCTCGCCAGGGAGCCCGTAAGCGCGCGCGGCAAGGATGATGGCGGCAATCGCGGCGTCAACAAGAAGGATCAGCGCAAGGCCGCCGCCGCCGCGCGCGAGAAGGGCCAGGACCTGCGCAAGCGCGCCGGCGCCGCCGAGGCGGAGGTGGACAAGCTGACGAAGCAGCGCAACGCCATCGACAAGGCGATGTTCGATCCGGCCTCGGCCGACAAGGCGCTCACCAGCCTGACCATGACCGACCTGATGAAGCGCCGCGCCGAGATCGAGGAGCGGATCAGGACGGCCGAGGCGGCATGGCTGACCGCGAACGAGGCGCTGGAAGCGATCCTGACCTGAAGCTTGCCCTGTCGAGTCAGGACAGGCTCTGGACGCGGCCCGCTTACCAGGCGCTGCCTTCCGCCACCGCATCGGCTTCCTCGGGCAGCGTCTCGCGCCCCAGCACCGCATTGCGATGCGGGAAGCGGCCGAAGCGCGCGACGATGTCCCGGTGCGCCCGGGCGAATTTGAGGTTGAACTCGAAGCCGGGCTTGCTGAACAGCGCGACCGAGCGGTCCTGGTCGGCCAGATCCTCGCTGTGCATGAAGGGCATGTAGAAGAAGGGCCGGGCGGCCTGCACGAAATCCTCGTCAAAGCCCTTGTCCAGCGCCAGCCGTGCTATATCGCGGGCAAGCCCGTCGGTGGCGAAGGCCCGCGCCTGCCCGCGGAACATGTTGCGCGGGAACTGGTCGAACAGCACGATCGCGGCCAGCGCCATGTCCGCATCCTCCAGAAAGGCGTCGGCCGGCTTGTCGCGCTGCGCATCCCACAGCGCGCGGAACAGATGGAGGCAGCGGGCATCCTCCTCATCCGACGAATCGAACCAGCCCTGCGGCCCCACTTCGTTGAGCCAGTAGTTGAGCACCGCCGGCACCCAGTCCGGATCGACCTTCGCCGCCGCCGGCGCGCGTTCCGGGAAGCGATCCTGCACGCGCAGCGGCAATCCATCGATGCTCTGCGTGCGCGTGGCGATCCGCGCCAGCCGCTCGGGCGTCTCATTCTGCTCATGATAGCGCGCGAGCGTGGTGCGCTCCTTGTCGAGGCTCATCACCGGCACGCCCCAGCCGCAGCTTTCCTGCGTGCTGTCGATCGAGATCAGGAAGATCTGCCGCGTGCCGGGCAGGATGGTGAAACCGCGCGCAGCGAGATCCCATTCGTCGTCCTGCGGCAGCACGGCGCGGCCCCGCCCGTAGAGGCGCAGGATCAGCGGCGGCTGGTCGAAGGCGCAGAACATGAGCGTGATGCGTCCGTCCGCGGCCAGATGCGCCTGCGTCTCGTTGCCCGAGCCGCCGACATCGAGATAACCGACCAGATCGGGCCCGAGCACGCGGAAACTGTCCATGCCCTTGGGGCTGAGATTGATCCGCCCGTCCGCCGCCGCCGTGGCGACGAAGAAGACCGGCTGCGCGGCGATGAAGGCGCGCTGCTTGTCGGTGATGGCGGGGAAGAATTCGGACATGGGGACCCTGTCGATCGATTGACGCGCATGATATATGCGCATAGCTTATGCGCATGAAGATCGATCCTATCGCGTCCGGCAAGCGCAGGCCAGTCAATCTCTCGCTGGACACCGGCGTGGTGGATGCCGCGCGCGAGGCGGGGATCAATCTTTCCCAGACCTGCGAGGCCGCGCTGCGTGCCGCCGCCAAGGCCGAGCGCGAGCGGCAGTGGCAGGAAGAGAACAAGGATTCGATCGAGGCGTGGAATGCCTGGGTCGAAGAGCATGGCCTTCCACTGGCGAAATATCGTCAGTTCTGATGGCCCAGTTCGACGTCCATCGCTTCGGAAACGGTTCGTTCGTCGTCGATTGCCAGGCCGATTCCCTCTCACATCTCGCCACGCGCATTGTCGCTCCGCTCATGCGATGCGCTGATGCGCCGGCGCCTTCAACCCGCCTGCACCCCGTCTTTCGCTTCGAAGGCGAGCCGTTCCTGCTGGCGACCCACCTTCTGTCCGCGATGCCCATACATGATCTTGGTCGCCCCGTGGCATCGCTCGCCGCCGAGGAATATGTCATCAAGAATGCGCTCGACATGCTGCTGAGCGGTGTCTGATCCGGGCGCGTCTCACGGCCTCCAGGGGCCCGATTCGCCATCCTCCTCGTGGCCGTCCATCGAGACATCCTCCGCCAGCAGCGCCCGCGCCTCGTCCAGATCCTCGGGCAGCACCATGACGCGGATCTGGAACATCAGCGGCGCGCCTTCGGCCAGGTTCATGCCGGCATCGAAGCAGAAGGCCGCGATGCCGGCCGCCTCGAGCCGGCCGCGCACGATGTGGGCAAGCGCCGCGTCGGCATAGCGGTCCAGCTCGACCAGACTCACCGGGGCGCGCTCATGCCGCCGTGCCGCCGACCGTCAGCCCGTCGAGCAGCAGCGTGGGCTGACCCACGCCGGCGGGCACGCCCTGGCCGTTCTTGCCGCACATGCCGATGCCTTCGTCCAGCGCCATGTCATTGCCGATGCCGATGATGCGGGTGAGAGCGGTCGGCCCGTCGCCGATCAGCGTCGCGCCCTTGATCGGGTCGCCCAGCCTGCCATTCTCGACCTTGTAGGCCTCCGTGCAGGAGAAGACGAACTTGCCGGAGACGATGTCCACCTGCCCGCCGCCGAAGCTGCGGGCGAAGATGCCGTTCTTCACGCGGCCGAGCAGCTCGGCCGGATCATCCGCGCCGCCGCGCATGAAGGTGTTGGTCATGCGGGGCATCGGCGCGCAGGCGTAATTTTCACGCCGGCCGTTGCCGGTCGGCTCCAGGCCCATCAGCCGGGCGTTGAGGCGATCCTGCATATAGCCCCTGAGGACGCCGTCCTCGATCAGCACATTCTCCTGCGTCGGCGTGCCTTCGTCATCGATGCTGAGCGAGCCGCGGCGCGCATGGAGCGAGCCATCGTCCACCACCGTCACGCCCGGCGCCGCGACGCGCTGGCCGAGCTTGCCGGAGAAGGCGGACGTGCCCTTGCGGTTGAAATCGCCCTCCAGCCCATGGCCCACCGCCTCGTGCAGCAGCACGCCCGGCCAGCCCGGGCCGAGCAGCACGGTCATCTCGCCGGCCGGCGCATCCACCGAGCGCAGATTGACCTCGGCCTGCTTGATCGCCTCGTCGATGGCGCGCTGCCAGGTCGCCTCCTCGAACAGCGTGTCGTAGAGATAGCGCCCGCCAAGGCCGAACACGCCCGATTCGCGCCGGCCATTCTCCTCCATGATGATGGAGACGTTGAGCCGCACCAGCGGGCGTACATCGGTCGCCACGAAGCCGTCCGGCCGCACGATCTCGACCACGGACCAGCTCCCCGCCAGCGTCGCCGAGACCTGCACCACGCGCGGATCGCGCGCGCGGGCGGCGGCGTCGATCCTGCCCATCAGGTCCACCTTCCTGGAGAAGGGCACGAGATCGAGCGGGTTGGCATCCGTATAGAGATGGCGGTTGGTGCGCTGGGGCGGCGCGGCGCGGCCCTGCTTTGCGGGGTCGAGCAGTTGCAGCGTCTGCGCGGCGCGGCGGATCGCATCCTCGCTGATGTCATTGGCATGGGAGAAGCCGGTCATCTCGCCCGAGACGCCGCGCAGGCCGAAGCCGGCGTCGGTCGAATAATCGGCGGTCTTGAGCCGCCCATCGTCGAAGCCGAAGCTCTCGCTCGCCATATATTGGAGATACAGCTCGCCATCCTCGCAGGATTTGAGCGCCTCGGCGGTCACGCGCCGCGCGCCGTCCGGGTCGAGCGCCCCGTCGCGATAGAGGAAGGAGCGGACGTCGGTGATCTGGGGAGCGGTGTCGGTCATGGAGGGGATATAGGCGCTTCGACGCGGAGGGCCAATGGCTCAGCGATCGCCGCGCCTATATGATCGCCCGCCGCCTCATTGCGCGGCGATCGCGTCCAGCGCCGCCAGCGCCGCGTCGTCGAGCGCCAGATCGGCCGCCGCGAGATTCTCGTCCAGATGCGCGCGTGAGGATGTGCCCGGGATCAGCAGGATATTGGGCGAGCGCTGGAGCAGCCAGGCGAGCGCCACCTGCATCGGCGCCACGCCGAGCGAGGCCGCGACGCGGGAGAGCCCCTCGACCTGGAGCGGCTGGAACCCGCCCAGCGGGAAGAACGGCACATAGGCGATGCCCAGCCCGGCCAGCTCGTCGATCATCGCATCATCGGCGCGGTGGACGAGATTATAGTGGTTCTGCACACAGACGACCGGCGCGATCCGCCGCGCCTCGGCCACCTGCGCCATGGTCGCGTTGCTGATGCCGAGATGGCGGATCAGCCCCTGCGCGCGCAGCTCGGCCAGCGCGGTGAAGCGCGCCTCGACCGATTCGTCGGCAGGGCCGAAATCCGCCCCGCCCATGAGGCGCAGATTGACGCCGTCGATCACATCCACGCCGAGATTGCGCAGATTGTCGTGCACCGCCGCCACCAGCTCGGCCGGGCTCTGGGCCGGGATCCAGGCGCCATCCGGTCCGCGCCGGGCACCGACCTTCGTCACCAGCGTCAGATCGGCCGGATAGGGATGCAGCGCCTCGCGGATGATCTGGTTGACGACATGGGGGCCGTAATAATCGCAGGTATCGATATGATCGACGCCCGCCTCGATCGCGCGGCGCAGCACCGCGATGGCGGCGGCGCGATCCCGCGGCGGGCCGAACACGCCCGGCCCGGCAAGCTGCATCGCACCATAGCCCATGCGGGTGACGGCCCGATCGCCGAACCGGAATGTGCCGCTCTTGCCGATGCCCGTCATGACGCTCTCCTCGTATCGATAGTTTGATCCGCCGCTGTGCCGCGACGCGTCGGTTCAGCGCGTGTCCGTGGGCGGGTCCTCGCCGCTGTCGGCCTGGGCAGCGCCCGCATGTAGGCCCATGCCCATCCCCATGCCGGCACCCATGCCCATGCCGCCGCCCATGCCGCCACCGCCTCCACCGCCGCCGCGCCCGCCGCCGGATTCCCGTGCGCCGCCGCCGCCGCTGCGTCCGCCCGATGCCGAAGGTCGTGCCGGCCCCTGCGCGGGAATGACGAGATCGCCGGGAATCGGATCGAGATCGAGCGCCTTGCGGATGAAATTGCGCAGCGACACGACAAGCTCATCGAGCCGGACCTGCCGCCCCGCGACCAGATCGCGCGCCGCGCGCTCGGCGAGGCGAACATGCTCCTCGGTGCCGAGCAGGATGATGTCCGACAGCGCAGCTTCGACGACATCACGGATGCGCCGTGCCCGGTCCGATCCGCCCTCCTCGCTCTCCGCGGGCGCCGGGGCGTCCGTCCCGGCTTCGGCTCCGGCGGCGGCCCGCGCCTGGCGGCGCAGGTCGCGCAGATGCATCGGGTCGACCGCCAGATTGCCGGTGAACGAACCGCCGAGCGCCTTGTAGGCCGCGATGAGCGTGCGCAGCCGCTCGTTGATCTGGCGGTTCATGCGCTCGCGCCGCTGCTGGATGGTCATCATCATCACCAGCCTGATGCCGACGCCGATGAGCGCCACCAGCGCAAGGCCGATCAGCGTGCCGAGCAGGCTTTGCCACGAGCTGAAATCGATCGTGCGCAGGACGGGACTCCTTCCGGTCGGCACCTGCCGGCGGAACAGGGTCTAGGCTGAATCGGCGCGGCGATCCAGCCATCCATGCGCCCGGTCGGCGCGCACGCGCAATGTCGTCGGAACAGGCGGGCGCCGGTCGGCGACGTCCGGCCCCGCGCCGCCCTCAGAGGCTGGCGCCCCCGGAGATGTCCGGCAGGCGGACGATGCCGGGCCCATCGGCCGGGCCACCCTCCAGCACGAAGCGCCGGTCGCAATAGCCGCAATCGACATAGCCATGCTCGTCGATCTCCAGGAAGACGCGCGGATGGCCAAGGGCGGCGCTGATGCCGTCCCCCGATCCGTCACATGCGACTCGGTGGCCATGAACGCGGATGATCTCGGGCGGTGTCTGCATGGAAGGCCGGTTAGCATCGGCGTCGGCGCCGGGCAATATGCCGTCGCATGACGGTCGCCCGGACCGCGACCTTTGACCGGATGCGATTGCCGCACGCCGGAAATCTGGTAGCCTCATGTCCGAGAATCACCTTGTCCGACATCCTGGCTCCCGAAAATACACCGTTCATGGTCGCGCTCGGCTTGCTGGCCCTGCTTGCGCTCTCGCAGTTGCTCGGGCTGGGGCACCTGCTGGGCGATGCCGATCATGACGTGGATCATGATGCGGATGTCGGCGCGGGCATGGCCAGCCTGCTCGGCCTCGGCCGGTTGCCGCTCGTCGCCTGGCTCTCGCTGTTCCTGGCGCTGTTCGGTCTGGGCGGCCTGACCCTGCAACAGATCATGACGGGCATCTTCGGCGGCCCGCTGCGGGCGCTGCCGGCCGGGGGGCTGACCCTGCTGGGCGCGCTGCCGCTCACCGGCCTGCTCGCCCGGCCGCTCGGCCGCATCTGGCCGCATGACGAAACCACCGCGGTCGAGATCGACAGCCTGCTCGCCCGGCGCGGGCGCATCGTCATCGGCCGGTCCGCGCGCGGCAACGCGGCGCGGGCCGCCGTGCGCGACCGCCACGGCCAGACCCATCATGTCATGGTGGAGCCGCATCTCGACGGCACGAGCTTCGCGCAGGGCGAGGAGATTCTGCTGGTGCGGCGCGAGGGCGACCTGTTCTACGCCGTGACGACCGAGGAGCCGATCCGCATCGGCGACACATGATGCAAGAAGGAGGGGGCACATGGAGCAACTGACGACAATCGGCATCTGGGCGGGGGCGATCTTTGCGGTCCTGCTGGTCTTCGTGCTCACCATCACGCGGCTCTACCGGCGCGCCACCAAGGAGGTCGGTTTCGTGCGGACCGGCTTTGGCGGCGAGAAGGTGGTGATGAACGGCGGCGCGCTCGTCCTCCCGGTGCTGCACGAGACGATGCCGGTGAACATGAACACCGTGCGCCTCGCCGTGGAGCGCAAGAATGTGGACGCGCTCATCACGCTCGATCGCCTGCGCATCGACGTGAAGGCGGAATTCTACGTGCGCGTGCGCCCCGATGCGAGCGCGATCGCCATGGCGGCCCAGACGCTGGGCATGCGCACCATGCAGCCGGAAGCGCTCAAGGATCTGGTCGAGGGCAAGTTCGTCGACGCCCTGCGCTCGGTGGCGGCCGGCATGACGATGAACCAGTTGCACGAGCAGCGCGCCGATTTCGTCCAGAAGGTGCAGCAGGTCTCCTCCTCGGACCTGGCGATGAACGGGCTGGAGTTGGAATCGGTCTCGCTCACCGGGCTCGACCAGACCAGCATCGAGCATTTCAATGCCAACAACGCCTTCGACGCCGAGGGCCTGACCAAGCTCACCGAGCAGATCGAGCTGCGCAAGAAGGCGCGCAACGACATCGAGCAGGATACGCGCGTGCAGATTGAGACCAAGAATCTGGAGGCGGACCAGCGCTTCCAGATCGCGCGGGACAATGAGTTCGCCCGGCTGGAGCAGGAGCGCGAGATCGAGATGCGCCGCGCCGAGCAGGCGGCCGAGGTCGCCCGCGAGCAGGCCAAGCGCAGCCAGGAGGCCGAGGGCGCGCGCATCGAGGCCAAGCGCGTGATCGACGCCCAGCAGATCGAGGCCAGTCGCACCATCCAGCAGGCGCAGATCGCGCAGGAGCAGGCCGTGCAGATCGCCCGGCAGGAGCAGCAGATCGCCATCCAGACCAAGAGCCGCGAGGAAAGCCACGCGAGCGCCGAGGCGGATGCCGCCCGCGCCAAGGCGGTCGCGGCGGAGGAACAGGTCGCCACCTCGCGCGAGACCGAGATTGCCGAGCGCCAGAAGCGCATCGAGCTGATCGAGGCCGCCAAGACCGCCGAGCGCGATGCCATCCGCGTGAAGGTCGAGGCCGAGGCGGAGCGCGATGCTGCCCGGAACCGCGCCGAGGCGGTGACGCTGGAAGCGCAGGGCGAGGCGGATGCCGAGAAGCTGCGCGCCGAGGCCGCGCGCGTCCGCTTCGAGGTGGAAGCCGCCGGCCAGCGCGCCATCAACGAGGCCGCGAACCTGCTCTCCTCCGACCAGATCTCGCTGCAGATGAAGCTGGCGCTGCTCAAGGTGCTGCCCGATCTCGTCCGCGAATCGGCCAAGCCGCTGGAAGCGATCGATTCGATCAAGATCGTGCAGGTGGACGGCCTCACCGGCGGCGCGGGCGCCGCCGGTGCCGGCAAGGCGATCGGCGCAGCGCCGGGCGGCACCGGCAATCTGGCCGGTGATGCGCTGGCGGCGGCCCTCAACTATCGCGCGCAGGCGCCGATCATCGACGGGCTGATGAAGGAACTGGGGCTCGATGGCCGCTCGCTCGAAGGGCTGGTGAATGGCGGCGCGCCGACCCCGGCCCCATCGCTCCCCACGTCATCGATTGCCGCTCGTCGAAACACCGGCCGCGGAGGGCTGAATTGCCAAGGCGCGCCGGGATTTGATCTCGGCGCGCTTCGTCCCTAGATAGGCCCTGGTCGCGCAAAGTCGCGCGCAGCAAGGAGCATCGCGCCATGGATCTCGCATTGGACTTCCGTTCGTTCGTCCAATTGCCCGAGGTTCGCCATGCCCGCCCCTGCTCTTCTCACGCTCGATACCCTCACCGCCGCGCGGCCTGACGGCACTCCGCTCTTCACGGACCTGACGCTCGCGGTCGGCCGCGAGCGCATCGGGCTCGTCGGCCGCAACGGCGCCGGCAAGTCGACGCTGCTCGCCATCGTCGCGGGCGAGGTCGCGCCGCAGCGCGGTCATCTCCGTGTCGCGGGCCGGGTCGGCCGGTTGCGGCAGGTCCAGCCGGATGCCGGCACGCTGGCTGATGCGCTGGGCGTCACGGCGGGCCTCGCCTGTCTCGACCGGCTGGAGGCCGGCGCGGGCACGGCGGACGATGCCGCCCTCGCCGACTGGACGCTGCGCGAGCGGCTCGCCGGCGCGCTGGCCCAGGCCGGCCTGCCGCACATGACGCTCGATCGCCCTTGCGCCAGCCTGAGCGGCGGCGAGCGCACCCGGCTCGGCCTGGCGGCGATGCTGCTGGACGAGCCCGATCTCATCCTGCTCGACGAACCCACCAACAATCTGGATGCCGAGGGCCGGCGCGCGGTCATGGACCTGCTCGCCGGCTGGCCGGGCGGCGCGCTCGTCGCCAGCCATGACCGCGCGCTGCTGGAGGGGATGGACAGGATCGTCGACCTGTCCCCGGTCGGCACCCTGACCGTGACCGGCGGCTGGAGCGCTTTCGTCGCCCAGCGCGACGCCATGCGCGCGCGCGCCGATGCGCAGCTCGACCGCAGCCGGCGCGATCTCGCCCGGCAGGAGCGCGCGGTGCAGCGGCAGAGCGAGAAGAAGGCGCGGCGCGACAAGGCCGGGCGCGCGACGAAGGCGCGGGGCGACCTGCCCCGCATCCTGCTCGGCGCCATGGCGCAGCGGGCGGAGGAAAGCGGCGGCCGCGAGCGGCAGGCGGGCGAACGGCAGATCGCCCAGGCGCATGAGGCGGTGGATGCCGCCCGCCAGCAGGTGGAGGTGCTGACGCCGCTGCATATCGACCTGCCGCGCACCGGCCTGCCCGCCAATCGCACGCTGCTCCAGTTCGACGCGGTGACGCTGGAGCTGGGCGGCCGACGGCTGTTCGGCCCGCTGTCCTTCACGCTCACCGGCCCGCGCCGCATCGCCATCGAGGGGCGCAACGGCAGTGGCAAGACCAGCCTGCTGGCGCTGGCGACCGGCCGGCTGGTGCCCGCCGCAGGCCGGATCATCCGTGCCGAGGGACGCATCGCCATGCTGGACCAGCATGTCGCGCTGCTGACGCCCGAACTGGACCTCGTCGACAATCTGCGCGCGCGCCATCCCGCGCTGGGCGAGGGCGAAGCGCATGCCGTGCTGGCCCGCTTCGCCTTCCGCAACCGGGATGCGCGCAAGCCCGCGGGCGTGCTGAGCGGCGGCGAGCGGCTGCGCGCCGGGCTCGCCATGGTGACGGCCGGCCCCACCCCGCCGCAACTGCTCATCCTCGACGAGCCCACCAACCATCTCGACCTCGATGCGATCGCCACGCTGGAAGAGGCGCTGACCGGCCATGACGGCGCGCTGCTGGTGGTGAGCCATGACGAGACCTTCCTCGACCGCATCGGGATCGAGCAGCGGATCAGGCTCGGCGCGGGGGACTGACGCCGCGCGCCGCTCGATTCAGGCGCGGCGAGTCTTCCCGATGGCGCTCCTGTGCGGCGTGGCCTGCACCGGCTCGCCGCATGATCCGCTCCGATCACCCCCACAAGCCAGCCCGGTGGCGCGGCTGTTCATCTGCCAGAAAGTTTAGCCCGAACAGTCAGGCCGTTCATGTCGTTCAGGGGCGGCATTCATCCCGCGCATCCTGTCAGGCGGGATGAGTGCCGTTCCGGCAGCCCGACCTGCCCGCCATGGGAGAGGATCGGGCGAAATATCGCGAATATGCGCGGCCTGCCGCCGTCGTAGTTTGAAGGAGAAATATAATGGGTATCACTTCCGGAAGGCCGACGGTCCTCCTGTTTGCCATGCTTGCCGCGTCCGCGTCGGGCACCCTGTCCGCGCAGCCGCAGGACCCGGCCGTGGGCGGGGAACAGATCACCGTCTATGGCGCGCCTCCCGAGGATCTGTCCGGCTTGCCCAAGGGCCCCGAGATCGAAGGCTTCATTTCCGCGCGCAGCGGCGAGCAGATGCAGGTCACCGGCGCTGACGGCGCCAGCACCGCCATCCTCATCGCCGGCAACACCCGGATCAAGGGCAGCGGGGGCTTTCTCGGCCTCGGCCGCACCGGGCTGGCGGCGGACGCGCTGCTCAACGGGCTGCCGGTCACCGTGGAAACGGTGGAATGGAATGGCGGCCTGGTGGCGAGCCAGATCGACCTCAAGACCAAGGACCTCAGGACCGCGACCATGATCCGCAGCGGCACGGCCCAGGGTTTCGCCGAACAGACCGCGGCCACGGAGGCGCTGCGCGGCCGCGTGGGCGACATCGACCAGTATAATATCAAGGGCACGACGAACGTGTATTTCGACACCGGCAAATGGGCCCTCTCGGGCGATGCCGAGGCGTCGCTCTGCGCCGCCGCGAGCCAGGCCAAGGCAATGGACAACGCCCTGCTGCTCGTCGTCGGCTACACCGATTCGGTCGGCAGCGAGGAGTATAACCAGGTGCTCAGCGAAAGGCGGGCCGGCCGCGTCGTCAACTATCTTCAGCAGCGATGCGGCTGGGCGCCCTATCGCATGCTGACCCCCACCGGCATGGCCGAGGCGGACCCGCTGGCGGACAATGAGACCGCCGAAGGCAAGCGCCAGAACCGCCGCGTGGCGGTGAACATCCTGGTCAGCAAGGCGGTCGACGGCCTGTGAGACGCGCGGGGCGGGCGGTGCCCGCCCCGACCTTCCCGGCAGGGGATTGGCCGGACATGCCCGGCTTCGCGCTCCCCCTGGCAGCCATCCCATGGCCCAGACTCCGGCTGAAAGAGCAACAGCGCTAAAGAGCATCCGTGCTCCTGCGCGACATCGTCGGACAGCTTCACGAAGCAGCACTCGGCCGGAGGCGCGCATGACCGGCATCACGTCACCCCCAAACCCCACCGCCAAAGCAAAAGGGCCGCCCCATATGGGACGGCCCTTTTCCGATTGCCGTGCGGCGAAGAGCCGATCAGCGCTTCGCTAAACTGATTTTAAAAATTCATACGTACTTTCAGATACTTATATCTATGATAAATTTCTCGTGTAAGAAACGTGTAAAGCTATGCTTGGCCTGATGCAGCGCTGCTTTCTAACCGCAATACTGGCAAGCAAATCCGTTCAATCGTAGCCACAGCAGTCTCCATTGCCTCCGTGACCTCATTGACCTCCCCTTCTCGCGGCGCAACTGCATACATCGCACGACGAATTTTCTTCGTGAAATCCAAATCCAACTCGTGTTCGTCATTCCCGTAGCTCTCTGCATTCACCTCAACGATCCAAAATTGGCGATCTAACTCTTCAATCGCCTGTTCCAGATCCTCACTGAAAAGCGCTCGTGCCATTGGAAGACATTGGATAAGCTCTTCGCGCTCGTCCTTCGTGCGATTAATCCTGTTGTAGAAAGCCTGAGCAGTCACCAGCCGTTTTTGCCGTGCCTCTGTCTGCGCTGCCCAACCGTCCTTCTCTTTCATTTGCTCTTCCGCAGCGTGCAACTCGTGACCCCACATCATCACACCACGCACGTATGCGCGTTTCTGCTTTTCTGCAGTCATTTCTGTTTCTGATCGACAGAGTGAACGACGAAAATAGGTCGTCGCTTAGTGCTAAAGATTGGAAAGGAAAATGCTGTGGCCGTGAATTGGAAGACCGCTATCAAGCCCGCTGCTCAGAGTGTGGAATTCAAGTCCGCCGCTGTCCAGATGAAACCCGCTGAACGCATCGCAAACGGAATGGACGTTGCGCTTGCTGCGTTCAAGAATGGTGAGATCACCAAGAAGCGTCCTGCTATCGTTCAGAAAGGTAGCGAAGTTCGCTTCTGCGTTCGCTACGGCAATCGCGCCCTCACGCTCGTTGACAACGACACGCAATTCGTCGCTGCCGCTGACAAGTTTGAAAGCGTGTATGCAGCGATCAAGGAAGCCGTATTGAATGGAGAGTTCGACGCGCAGATTACTGAACTCGTCGCCAGTGCGAAGAAGCGTGGTCAAGCTATGGCCGCTTCGCGCAAAGCAAAACCCGTGGCAACGCTGTTCTGCGGGTCACGTGTAAGAACGTGTAAACGAAAAAAGGGGCCGTTTCCGACCCCTTTTTCCTTAATTTCCAAGCGTTTAAGCGTAGGTTCCAGCTTAGCGCTTCGAGAACTGGAAGCTGCGGCGGGCCTTGGCGCGGCCGTACTTCTTGCGTTCCACGGTGCGGCTGTCGCGGGTGAGGAAACCCTCGGCCTTCACGGCGGAGCGCAGCGCCGGCTCATATTTGGTCAGCGCCTGGGCGATGCCATGCTTGACCGCGCCGGCCTGGCCGGAGAGGCCGCCGCCCTTGACGGTGCAGATCACGTCATACTGGCCCGTGCGCTCCGTGACCGTGAACGGCTGGTTGATGACGAGGCGCAGCGTGGGACGCGCGAAATAGGTTTCCTGATCGCGGCCGTTGACCGTGATCTTGCCGGTGCCGGGCTTCACCCACACGCGGGCGACGGCGTCCTTGCGGCGGCCGGTCGCATAGGCGCGGCCGAGCTTGTCCAGCTCCTGCTGGCGCAGCGGCGCGGTGACGACGGGCGCTTCAGGCGCGGCGGCGGCGGCGATGGCGCCGTCCTGGGCGAGGTCCTGCAGATCGGACAGCGAGTTGACGGTATCGGACATCAGGCACCAACCTTGTTCTTGCGGTTCATCGCCGCGATATCGAGCACTTCGGGGTTCTGGGCTTCGTGCGGATGCTCGGTGCCCGCGAAGACGCGCAGGTTGCGCATCTGCTGGCGGCCGAGCGGGCCGCGCGGGATCATGCGCTCAATGGCCTTCTCGAGCACGCGCTCGGGGAAGCGGCCTTCCAGCACCTTCTGGGCCGTGACGCTCTTGATGCCGCCGGCATAGCCGGTGTGCTTGTAATAGACCTTGTCGCCCAGCTTGTTGCCGGTGAAGCGGACCTTCTCGGCGTTGATGACGATGACATTGTCACCGCAATCGACATGCGGGGTGAAGCTCGGCTTGTGCTTGCCGCGCAGGATATTCGCGATGATGCTCGCGGCGCGGCCGACGACGAGACCTTCCGCGTCGATCAGCAGCCACTTCTTCTCGACCGTCGCGGGCGTCGCCGGCTTGGTCGTCTTCATGAGCGCCTTCATGGCCTCTTGCCTCCGGAAAAGAACAAGGCGGCACCCAGACGGCACCGCCAACGCCCGGGTCAATGCCGATTCACCTCCCGAAAGTCAAGCAAAAGCGCTGCTTTGCTGACGGGTGTCTGAATACCCTATGGGTTCGCCCGAGACGTCCATGCGCCCCGAAGCGAGCGGCGGCGCTACTCCGCAGCGGCCATGAACCGGTCGTCGATCGAGGCCTCGGCTTGCCAGCTCTTCAGCTCGGGCAGCACCTTCTGGGCGAAGAGGTGCATGTTCTTGCGCGCATCCGCCTGCGCCATGCCGCCGAAATAGAGGTGCGGGAAGAAGCCCTGCGGCTTGTAGATCTCCTTGAGCTCCCACATCCGCTCGAGGATCATCTGCGGCGTGCCGGTGACGACGCCCCTGGCGAAATTCTCGACATAGGGTTCGATCTGGTCGGGCTGCAGCACCATCTTCTCATAGCTTTCATAGCCCTTCATGGCGGCGAAGGTGCCCGGCTTGTCGAGGCTGTAGTTGCGGATCGCCGCACGCATGGTGGCGGCGAGATATTTGCGGCCCTGCGCCTCGGCATGGTCGGCGCTCTCGTCGATATAATAATTGCCGCTCACCATCGGCGGGGGCGGCGTGCTGCCATCGCCATGCACCTGCGCCCAGATGCCGGCATACATGTCCGGCGGGGTCTCCTGGCCGCGCTGGGGCAGCATCAGCACCATGTTGCCGAAGCCGAGCCGCGCGGCGGTGTGCATCGACGTGCCGGAGAGCGAGCCGCAGAATTTGCGCCCCTCGAAGCTCTTGAGCGGGCGCGGGCGCAGTTCCCGGCGCGGCTGGTCGATATGCTTGCCCGTCCCCTCGATGATGCCGGTCTCGATCGCGGGGATCACCAGGTCGAGGATCTCGCCATAGAGTTCGCGCGACCTGGTCTGGTCGATCCGCAGCCCGGCGAACTCGTGCGGCGCCAGCCCGTTGCCGAAGCCCAGGATCGCCCGGCCGCGCGAGAGGATGTCCAGGTTGATGATCGCCTCGGCCAGCCGCACCGGATCGTGCCAGGGCACGATGATGACCTGCGTGCCCAGCTTCACCCGCTTGGTGCGCCCGGCGATATAGGTGAGGAGCTGCAGCGGATCGTTGGACATGGAATAGTCCGAGAAATGATGCTCGGTGATCCAGACCGAGTCGAAGCCCAGCTCCTCGGCGAGGACGAGATTCTCGACCTCCTCCTGGACGAACTGGACATCCGGGTAGCCATTGCCGCGCTGATGCGCGAAACCGCTCGCCAGGCCGACATGCATGGGCGCTCTCCTCTCGCTCTCGTCCGCCGGCGTCCGCTTGCTGCTGGTCCGCCTATCCAATGGACATAGTCATCATAACGCATGTCGCGCGCGCCACAAGCGCGACGGCATGGTGCGGCGCGGCGGCGCGCAGGGGGTGGACGCCCGCCCCCGGCCCCGCCATGGTGCGGACCGTTTTCCCGATCAGGAGCATGTCCTTATGCGCGCGACGCCGCTTGTCTCGATGTCCCTGCCCCTGCTGGCGCTGACGATGGGCCTGCCCGCCCTGGCCCAGCCGGTCGAGCGCTCCGCCCCGACCGCCCTGCCGATCGTGCGGACCGTGCCGGTCGCGCGCGATGTCGCCTGGCCGCGCGAGACCATCCGGCTGGAGGTCGACGCGACCGATACCCAGCGCCGGGTCATCGCGGTGCGCGAGACGATCCCGGTCGGCGCCGGCCCGCTCACCCTGCTGTTCCCGGAATGGCTGCCGGGCAATCATTCCCCGCGCGGGGCGATCGACAAGATCGCCGGCATCAGCTTCGCCACCGCGGACGGGCGCACCATCGCCTGGGAGCGCGATCCGCTCAGCGTCTACGCCTTCCATCTCTCGGTGCCGGAAGGCACGCAGGCGATCGTGGCGAGCTTCCAGTTCCTCGCGCCCACATCGGGCGATCAGGGCCGGATCGTCATGACCGATTCGCTGCTCAACCTGCAATGGAACAGCGTCTCGCTCTATCCGGCCGGCTATTATACCCGCCGCATCCCCATCCAGGCGAGCGTGACGCTGCCCGATGGCTGGTCGACGGCCGGGGCGGTGCGCGGTACCCAGTCGGGCAATGTCGTCACCTTCGAGCAGACCGATTATGAGACGCTGGTCGATTCGCCCATCTATGCGGGCCGCCACCGCCGCGTGATCGCGCTGTCCCCGCAGGTCGACCTGCAGGTCTTCGCCGACGATCCGGCCGAGCTGGCGGCCACGCCCGAGCAGGTCGGCAAGCTGCGCGCGCTGGTCAGCCAGGCCGTCGCGCTGTTCGGCGCGCAGCATTACGATCATTACGACTTCCTGCTCTCCATCTCGGACACGTTGGGCGGCATCGGCCTGGAGCATCACCGCGAGAGCGAGAATGGCGTGCGCCCCGGCTATTTCACCAAATGGGACGCGCTCATCAGCCGCGACCTGCTGGCCCATGAATATACCCATAGCTGGAACGGCAAATTCCGCCGGTCGGACATCCTGTGGACGCCGGATTTCGCCACGCCCATGCAGGACGAGCTGCTCTGGGTCTATGAGGGGCAGACGCAGTTGTGGGGCTATGTCCTCTCGGCCCGCTCCGGCATGCTGAGCAAGGCCGAGGCGCTGGACGCGCTCGCCGCCATCGCCGCCCGGCTGGACCTGGCCAAGGGCCGCACCTGGCGTCCGCTCGACGATACCACCAACGATCCCGTCATCAGCCAGCGCCGGCCCAAGGCATGGCCAAGCTGGCAGCGCTCCGAGGATTATTACAATGAAGGCCTGATGATCTGGCTGGAGGCCAGCGCCATCATCGCGCGCGAGAGCGGCGGCACGAAGAACCTGGACGATTTCGCGCGCGCCTTCTTCGGCATGAACGACGGCGACTGGGGCGTGCTCACCTACAACCGGCAGGATGTGATCGATACGCTCAATCAGGTGCAGCCCTATGACTGGGCCGGCTTCCTGCGCGCGCGGGTCGACGAGCCGACGCAGGACGTCACCAAGGCCGGCTTCACGCTGGGCGGCTACAGGCTGACCTATGGCGACACGCCCAACGTCATGATCAAGGCCGGCGAGACGAACGGCAAGAATATCGACCAGAGCTTCGGCGCCGGGCTCGTCGTGGCGCAGGACGGCAATGTCCAGAACGTGATCTGGGACAGCCCGGCCTTCCGCGCCGGCCTCACCAACGGCGCGAAGATCGTCGCGGTCAACGAGACCGAATTCTCGGCGGACCTGCTGCGCGGCGCCATCGCCGCGACGCGGGACGGCCAGCATCCGCTTTCGCTTCTCGTGAGGCAGGACAAGCGCTATCGCACGATCACTCTCGATTATTCGGGCGGCATCCGTTATCCGCGCCTGGAAAAAATCGGAGAGGATGAATCCAGTCTCGACCGGCTGCTGGCGCCCCGCGCGAGCGACAAGCCGGCCGGTTAACCTCTTGCAGCGAGTCTTTCATGAACATCGAACTCATTCCAGTCGGCGAGAATCCGCCGGAGAGCCTCAACGTCGTCATCGAGGTGCCCACCGGCGGCGAGCCCGTCAAATATGAATTCGACAAGCCCTCGGGCGCACTGTTCGTCGATCGCATCCTGCACACGCCGATGCGCTACCCGGCCAATTACGGCTTCGTGCCGCACACCCTCTCGCCGGACGGCGACCCGCTCGACGCCCTCGTCGTCGCGCGCTCGCCCTTCATCCCCGGCTGCGTCGTGCGCGCCCGGCCGATCGCGGTGCTCAACCTGGAAGACGAGCATGGCGGCGACGAGAAGCTGCTCTGCGTGCCGGACGACAAGACCTTCCCTTATTATTCCAACGTGACGGAGAAGGAGCATCTGCCGGACATCGTGTTCCAGCAGATCGAGCATTTCTTCACCCACTATAAGGATCTGGAAGCCGAGAAGTGGGTCCGCGTCGGCACCTGGGGCGATTCCGCCGCCGCGCGCCAGATCGTGATCGAGGCCATAGAGCGCTACGCACAGGGCAAGGCCCGGCCGAACGCGGCCTGATCGCCTGCACCGCCATCCCCGCCCGGCGCGGGGATGGCTCGGCGTCGCGCGCGCCCACCGCGCGCGCCTGAAGGCCGACGCCCCCTAAAGCTGCGTCGGCCCCTCATCATCGTCGAACAAGATCCGTTCGGCCGCGCCGTCCAGATCCTCATATTGCCCCGCGCGGAGCGACCAGAAGAAGGTGGCGAGGCCGACGATGCCGAGCCCGAGCGAGATGGGGATCAGCAGCCAGAGCATGATTATCCCGCTATCATCGCGAGGCGGGGCGCGGCGGGGGCCGCGTCCGCCGGCGCCGGCTCGTTGCCGCGCGCACGGCCCCGCAGGCGCAGGGCATTGGCGACCACCAGGATCGACGAGCCGGACATGGCGAGCGCGGCGACCAGCGGCGTGACGAAGCCGGCGATGGCGATGGGCAGCGCGACCAGATTATAGACCACCGCCAGCGCGAAATTCTGCCGCACGAGCCGCCGCGCCGCGACCGCGACCGAATAGGCGAACGGGATCGCATCCAGCCCCGGCCGCAGGAAGACGAAATCCGCCGCCTGCCGCCCGACATCCGCCGCGCTGGCGGGCGTCATGGAGACATGGGCGGCCGCCAGCGCCGGGGCGTCGTTCAGCCCGTCCCCCACCATCAGCGCCTTGTGTCCGCGTGCGGCGAGCGCCTGGATATGCGCGGTCTTCTCGCCGGGCAGCATGGCCGCCTGCATGGCGGGAATGCCGAGTCCCGCCGCAAGCCGGCCCACCGATGCGGCGCGATCGCCCGAGACGACCTCCAGCGCGAGTCCCGCCGCGCGCAGGGCGGCCAGCGCCTCCCGCGCGCCGGGGCGGACATCGTCGTCGAAGCGGAAGGCGGCGACGAACCGGCCATCCCGCGCCAGCACGGTGCCGGCCTCGGCATCCGGCAAGGCGTGGCCGAGCGCCCATTCGTCGCGCCCCAGCCGCCAGACCGCCCCGTCCGCCACGCCTTCCATGCCGAGGCCGGGCTGCTCGCCGATCGCCTCGAACGCCGGCGCCGTGCCGGGCCCATGCATCGCCGCCAGCGCGCGCGAATAGGGATGGCGCGAGCGCGCGCCCAGCGCGGCGGCGATGGCGAGATGATCGGGATCGATCGCCTGCGCGCGCAGGATCGGCTTGCCCAGCGTCAATGTGCCGGTCTTGTCGAACAGCACGGTGTCGATCTCGCTCAGCCGCTCCAGCGCGGAGCCGTCCTTCATCATGATCCCGCGCCCGTAGAGGCGCTGCGCGGCGACCACCTGCACCATCGGCACCGCAAGGCCGAGCGCGCAGGGGCAGGTGATGATGAGCACCGCCACGGCAATGGTGATCGCCCGATGCACGTCGCCCGTCGCCGCCATCCAGCCCAGGAAGCTGAGCAGCGCCGCGCTGTGGACCACCGGCGCGTAGAGCCGGGACGCGCGATCGGCGATGCGCCGATAGCCCGACCGCCCGGATTCGGCCGCTTCCATCAGCCGGACCATCTCGGCGAGGAAGGACTCGTCCGCCGCCGCATCGGCGCGGATGGTGAGCGGTCCGGTGAGGTTGAGCGTGCCCGCGCGCAGCACCGCGCCCGCCGCGGCAGCCACCGGCGCGCTCTCGCCCGTCATCAGCGCGCAATCGAGGTCCGAGACGCCGGCGAGCACGGTGGCGTCGACCGGCACGCGCTCGCCCGCCGCGAGCAGGATGGTCATGCCGGGCACGATCTCCCCGGTCGGCGTATAGACCGCCGCGCCGTCCTCGCCCACCACCATCGCGCCGAAGGCGGCGAGCCGGCCGAGCCCCTTCACCGCCGTGCGCGCCCGCTCGCGCATCATATGGTCCAGCGTGCGGCCGATCAGCAGGAAGAACAGCAGCGAGATGGATGCATCGAAATAGGCGTGCGGCTGGTGATGGAGCGTATCGTAGAGGCTCATCCCGAAAGCGAGCAGCACGCCGATGGAGATCGGCACGTCCATGTTGGTCTGCCCCCGGCGCAGGCTGCGCCAGGCCGAGGCGAAGAAGATGCGGCCGCAATAGGCCAGCGCGGGCAGCGCGATCGCGGCGGAGATCCAGTGGAACAGGTCGCGCGTCTCGGCCGCCGCGCCCGACCAGATGGAGACCGAGAGGCCCATGATATTCATCGCCGCGAACCCGGCGACGGCCAGCGCGCGGATCAGCGCGGCCAGCGTCGCGTCCGGCCGCTCCTCGCCATCCTCATGGAGATGGGCCTCATAGCCCAGCGCCGCCAGCGCCTCGTGCAGCGGCGGCGGGCCATCGGCGGGGCGCCAGTGGACCGTGACCCGCTTGGTCGAGAGATTGACGCGGGCATGGCCGACGGCGGGCAGCGCGGCAAGCGTGCGCTCGATCTTCGCGATGCAGCCGCCGCAGCTTATGCCGGGCACCGTCAGGCTGGTCTGCCGCAGGCCGTTGGCGAGCGGACGGCTGGCGAGCAGCAGGTCTTCGCCGTGCCGGTTCATCGCACCGCTTGATAGGCATGCCATGTCGCATGGCCGAGCAGCGGGAAGACCAGGATCAGGCCGACCAGCCCCGTCGCGGCGCTCAGCAGGAACAGGGCGAGCACGATGGCGCCCCAGCTCAGCATCGCCGGCAGATTGTGCCACACCAGCATCCAGCTCGTGCCCATGGCGGTCAGCGCGTCCAGCTTCCGGTCCAGCATCATCGGGATGGAAAAGGCGGAAATGGCGAAAGCGAAGGCCGCGAACAGCCCGCCGATGAGCGTGCCGACCACGAGCATCGCCAGCCCGACCGGCGTGGTGAACAGCATCGCCGCGACATGATCGAGCCCCGGGAACGGCCGCACGCCGAAGAACAGCGCATAGAGCAGCACCGCCGCGCGCATCCACAGCAGCATGATGAGGCAGAGCAGCGCGCCGGTGAACAGGATCTGCCCGCCCGAGGCGATCTGCGGCAGGATCATCCGGACCAGCGAGACCGGCTCGCCGCGCGCCAGCCTGCGGCTCTTGTCATACAGGCCGAGCGCCAGGAACGGCCCCACGACCATGAAGCCGGCAAGCGCGGGGAACAGGATATAATCCCAGCGCAGCAGCACCAGCCCCAGCATGATCGCCAGCGACAGCAGGAAGACGAACCCGCCATAGGCAAGGCTGGATGCCGGCTCGTCCCACAGGTCGCGCCAGCCGTCGCGCAGCCAGCCCAGCGCATCGGCCGGGGTCAGTCCCCGGTCATAGGATTTCGCCCGCGGCAATGGCGGGACGGTGGGGGGTATGAGAACCATCAAGTGCCTCCCTTCGCGCGCATCGTCGGCATGACGGCCCGGCTCAGCATGACGGCTTGGCCGCGATAGCACGACCCGGCGCTGGCGCGGCCGCATCCGCCCGCTCATGGGCGACGCATCCCGGCTGGGTGGTCATCGCGACATAGACCAGATGCGCGTTGGCCGCGAGCAGGACCAGCACCGCCACCGCGACCCCCGCCAGCACCATGGGCCTGGAGAGTCTCATCGGCGGGCCGCTCCGCGATCGAGCACGTAGAGCGTCAGGATCTTGCGGTCGACCGCGTTCAGCCTGCCGTCCCATGCCGGCATCTGCCCGTGCCGCCCTTCATTGATGGAGGTGAAGACCGATTGCGCGTCGCCGCCATAGATCCACGCACCGTCCGTGAGGTTGGGCGCGCCGAGCGCCTGGCTGCCCCGCCCGTCCTCGCCATGGCAGACGGCGCAATTGGCCGCGAACACCGCCTTGCCGGCCTGCACCGAGCGGGCGGCCGGGCCGCGGGCGAGCGCGGGCTGCGAGAGCGAGAGCACATAGTCGGTGGCGGCCAGCACCTCTTCACCGGTCAACAGCCCGTCGCGGCCGAAGGGCAGCATCTGGCTGATGCGCGCGCCGGTCTCGCCATTGTTGATGCCCCGCGCGATGGTCTGGGCGATCGCGTCCGGCGAGCCGCCCCACAGCCAGTCCCCGTCGGTCAGGTCGGGGAAGCCCGGCCCGCCGGTCGCGGCCGCGCCGTGGCAGGCCGCGCAATTGTCGCCGAACAGCACATGGCCGCGCTCGCGCACTGCCTGCATCAGCCGGGGATCGGCCTGGATCGCGGCATAATCCATCGTCTCGATCCGGCGCGTCCATTCGGCGCGCTGCAGCGCCGCCGCGCGCACCTTCTCGGTGACGACCGCGCGCTGGTCGATACCGAGCAGCCCCTTGGTATAGCTGGCGCCCGTCGGCCAGGCCGGCATCAATATCCAGTAGACGACGCCGAAGATCGCGCTGGCGATCAGGAAGAACCACACCGGCCAGGGCACGGGCGTGTTGAGTTCCTTGATGCCGTTCCATTCATGACCGGTGGTCATGTGGCCGGTTACGGGGTCACGCTCGCCTACCGACACGGTGCGTCCTCATCATCTTCCAATATGGCTTTGGCGGCGCGGTCGAAGCGCTGGCGGTTCGCCGGCCAGAGCGCATAGGCCAGCGCGATCAGGAACAGGCCGACCAGATAGAACAGCCCGAACGACTTGGCGAACCCCACCAGCGCCTGATGCTCGATGGTCATCGGCCCTGCTCCTTCGCCGCCGGTTCATAGGCCGCGTCGGTCAGCCGGCCGAGGATCTGGAGATAGGCGACGAGCGCGTCCATCTCCGTCACCACCTCGCGGTTGCCGTCGAACGCGCGCACATTGGTCGCCTCGCCATAGCGCTCGGTCAGGGCGCCGGCGCCGCTGTCGTCGGGGTCCGCCTGCGCGATCGCATCGGCCTGCGCATGCTCGATCATCGCATCGGTATAGGGCACGCCAACCTTGCGCTGGGCGGCGAGATGGCGGCCCAGATCCTCCGTGCGCAGGCGGTTGCGGGCCAGCCAGCCATAGGCCGGCATCACGGACTGCGGCACCACGGCGCGCGGGTTGATAAGATGCGCGACCTGCCAGTCGTCGGAATATTTGCCGCCGACGCGGGCGAGGTCCGGCCCGGTGCGCTTGGACCCCCACAGCATCGGATGGTCATATTGGGATTCGGCCGCCAGCGAATAGGGGCCATAGCGCTCCACATCGTCCTGCAGGGTGCGGATCATCTGCGAATGGCAGGCATAGCAGCCCTCGCGGATATAGATGTTGCGCCCGGCCAGCTCGAGCGGCGTGTAGGTGCGCATGCCGGGCGCCGCCTCGACCGTATCGTCGATGGTGAACAGCGGCGCGATCTCGACCAGCCCGCCGATGCTGGCGACCAGCATGATGCCGAGCGCCAGGCCCATCGACTTGCGTTCCAGCTTGTAGTGGGTTGAGAACATGGGATCCTATTCCGCCGGCTGGAGGCTGGTGGGCGACGGCGCGGGCAGCGGCACATCGGGCTCGGCGATGCCGGGCACGCCGGCGCCCGGGCGGATCGTCATCCAGATATTGTAGCAGCCGACCAGCGCGCCGATCAGGAAGAACAGTCCGCCGATCGCCCGCGCGATATAATAGGGATGCATCGCGACCATCGTCTCGGTGAACGAATAGGCGAGCGTGCCGCTCTCGGTGTAAGTGCGCCACATCAGGCCCTGAATGATGCCCGAGTTCCACATCGCGAAGACGTAGATGAGCGTGCCGGCCAGGGCGAGCCAGAAATGGACCTCGATCAGCGCGGGCGAATACATGCGCGGGCGCTTCCACAGCTTGGGAACGGCCGCGTAGAAGGCGCCGAAGATGATCATCGCCACCCAGCCGAGCGCCCCGGCATGGACATGGCCGATCGTCCAGTCCGTATAATGGGAGAGCGAGTTCACCGCGCGGATCGCCATGAACGAGCCCTCGAAGGTCGAGAGGCCGTAGAACACCGCCGCCATCATCATGAAGCGCAGCGTCGCATCGTCGCGCACCTTGTCCCACGCGCCGTTGAGCGTCAGCAGCGCATTCGCCGCCGCGATCCAGGAGGGGACCAGCAGGGTGAGCGAGAAGGTCATGCCCAGCGTCTGCACCCATTGCGGCAGCGCGGTGTAATGCAGGTGGTGCGAACCCGCCCACATGTAGAAGAAAGTGATACCCCAGAAGCCGATGATCGACATGCGATAGGAATAGATCGGCCGCTCCGCCTGCTTGGGCAGGTAATAATAGAGCATGCCGAGGAAGCCGGCCGTCAGGAAGAAGGCGACGGCATTATGGCCATACCACCATTGCGTCATCGCATCCTGCACGCCGGAGAACAGCGAATAGCTCTTCGCGCTGCCCAGCGAGACCGGCACGGCGAGGCCGTTGACGATGTGCAGGATCGCGACGACCAGGATGAACGCCAGATAATACCAGTTGGCGACGTAGATATGCGGCTCCTTCCGCCGCGCCAGCGTGCGGATGTAGAGCAGGAAATAAGTGACCCAGACGATCACCAGCCAGATGTCCGCATACCATTCCGGCTCGGCATATTCCTTCGACTGGGTGATGCCGATGAAATAGCCGGAGACGGCGAGGATGCAGAACAGATTATAGCCGATCAGCACGAACCAGGGGCTGAGCTGGTCCGGCATGCGCGCGCGCGACGTGCGCTGCATCACATGGAAGGAGGTGGCGATGAGCGCGTTGCCGCCAAAGCCGAAGATGACGCCGGTGGTGTGGACCGGCCGCAACCGGCCGAAACTCGCCCAGCCCGCGTCGAAGGTCAGCTCCGGCCAGGCGAGCAGCGCGGCCACCCAGACGCCGACGAACATGCCGATCACCGCCCAGATCATGGCGATGACGATTCCGGCCCGGCTCGGGCTGTCATAATAGGAGGCGAGCCGCGATGCCTGCGGCTCCGGCGCGAAATAGCCGCCCATCACGACGAACAGCATGGCCACGCCGGCCAGCAGCACGAGGAAGCCGTGCACCTGCAGCGGATCGCCATTGCCGGCCACCGCCATCGCCAGACCGGCGAGCGCGACAAGGCCGCATATGCCCATCGCCCGCTCGCGTTCGGCGATCGTCAGTTCAGAGACCATGTCGTCATCGCTCCACTGCCCTTGCCGGGGCTCATCCGGCCCCCTGGGCAGGCAAGGCCTAGTCGGAACGACGGGCGATGTATTTGATCTGGATCAAAATGGGCCGGTCACGATGGCGCCCGGCGATGGAGAAACGCCGCCCCGAAGCGGACCTCAGCGCTGCCGCCGCCCATCGGCCCGGCCCGCCACCCACGCCTCGCCGGTGACCGGATGCGCATAATGGAAATCGACGATCGGCGTCTCCGGCCAGAAGTTCGGCTCCCGGTCGGTCAGTTCGTCCGGGCCGCCCGGATCGTCCGGATAGGTCCGCTCGAAGAAATGCCCTTCATAGGGCTTGCTGTGCGCCCAGCCGGTTTCATAGTCCGCCTGCCAGAACATGTGATAATCGAGCACGGCGATCTTCCAGATACCGTCCTCCTTCACATAGCTGTTCTCATAGACGCCGGCCTCCCACCATTGCAGCGGCAGGCGTTCGCTGATCGCCGCCTTGGTGACATGGCTGCCGCCCTGCATGAAGGCGCGGAACCGCCCCCGGGCGCTCTGCCGGTCCGGCGCGATGTCGACGATGTCCTGGAGTTGCAGATGCTCGGCCAGCAGCCCGTAGACCGGCCCGTTATTGCCACTGGTGAAGCCGTTGCGCAGCCGGTCGCAATAGAGCCGGGAAAGCCCGGCCTTGCCGCGGAAGATGCCGCCCATGAAATGCAGCTCGCCCTGCGCGGCGAAGAGGCCGACGACCTCGTCATACAGGCCCTTGTCCATATAATAGCCATATTTGAACTGGAGCGTGCGGACGGCCTGCACATCTTCCAGCACGCCCAGGCGATGCCGCATCCCGGCCACTTCATCCATGAGCGCCCGCAGCGCCGTTTCGTCGGCCATGTCCTCATCCTCTCGCATGCGCAGCGGGCCGGCGCCTCGTCCGCGCGGCCCGCCCATCATTCATCCCGTAACGATGAAGGGACGCCGGCCTGCCGACGCCCCCTCATCCCCCCTTGTCGTCCTAGAAGCGACGGCCGACCGTGATCGCCCATTCACGCGGGCGGGAGGGCTGGCCCGTGAAGATATAGGTGCCCGACTGGATGAACTTGTTCACATAGTAGAATTTGTCGAACATGTTGGTGACGGAGAGCGCCGCATACCATTCATCGTCCGGCGCATTGTAGGTCAGGCGGCCATTGGCGATGGTATAGCCCTGCTGCATGGCGAGCGGATTGTTGGTCCACTCGTTGAACACCTTGGACTGATAGTAGACGTCGACGCGCGGCGTCAGCGATCCGGCCCCGGCGAGGTCGAACTCATATTGCGCGCCGGCGCTGAACTTCCACTCCGGCACGCCCGGCGCCACGCTGTCGAGCGTCGGCCCGCCCGAGACGCCGGCCGCCGCGCCCAGATCCTTGATCTTGAAATCGGTGTAGCTGCCCGAGAGGTTGATCTGGAAGCCGGGCGCGGGACGGATGTCCATCTCGGCCTCGATGCCGTTGATCCGGGCATTGCCGGCATTCGCGATCACGATGCTCGGCGCGCCATTATTGTCGAAGCCGTTCGCGCTGAGCTGCAGGTTCGCATAATCGCTGTGATAGGCCGCCAGGTTGAGCCGGACGAGGCGATCGAACAGATCGCTCTTGATGCCGATCTCATAGGCTTCCAGCGTTTCCGGGCCAAACGGCACGGCGGCGGCCGGCGTGAACGGGCGCGGATTGATGCCGCCGCCCTTGAAGCCGGTGGAGAACTGGCCATAGACCATGACGTCGTCCGTCACCTTGTAGTCCACGCCTAGCTTGTAGTCGAAGCGGTTGAACCTGGACTCCGGCGAGGTGAAGGCGCCGCCCGGGAAGAAGTCCGTGCCGGAGGGCACGTTCACCCGGTCGAACGTGTAGGACTTGGATTCCTTCGTGTAGCGCAGGCCGGCCGTGAGCGAGAAGCGCTCCGTCAGGTGGAACACGCCATGCGCGAAGGCGGAGCGGTTGGAGCTCTCCGTGCTGTCATTCTGGTCGAAGGCGATGTTGGACGCGGCGAGATAGGCGCCGCCGCCCAGCGTGCTGTTGCCATCGAAGTAGAAGACGCCCGCGGCCCAGTCGAGCATGTCGTTGAAGGCCGTGCCGACGAAGCGGAACTCCTGCGTGAACTGCTCGAAGCCGGCCAGATTGTCCGTCAGCGCCACCGGCAGCGGCGCGTTGTTGGCGTTCTGCGTGAACCGGCCGTTGAACGTCTGGTAGGCGGTGATCGACTTGAACTGGATATTGTCCGTGATGTCCCAGCTGATGTCGCCCGAATAGCTCTCGCTGTGCACGGTGTTCACCGCCGGCACCTTGCGGCCCAGGAACGCGCTGTCATAGGTCGCGAAGGTGACATAGGGATCGACGATGAAGCGCCCGTCGAAGGGGATGCCATAGGTCGGGATCAGCCGGTTCGTGTTATAGGCGGCGAGCGATGCGGCGGCCGTGTTCACGTGGATGAGCGAGTCCGCCGCGGCTTCTGAATTGTCGCGGATGACCTCGGCGACGAGATTGACTTCCACCGTGGGCGCCGGCGTCCAGCGCAGCGCGGCGCGGCCGGCGCGCACGCTCTCGCCGCCCAGCGTCCCCACCTTGCAGCTATTGCCATGGTCCGAGACGGTCGGCGTCAGGTTGCCGGCCAGCTCCGGATAGGCGCAGGCGAAATCGACGCGATCGACATAGCCGTCCCGCTCCTTGGAGGCGAAGGAGACACGCAGCGCGAGCTGGTCGGCGACCAGCGGGATATTGACCATGCCACGCAGGTCGACCCGGTCATAGCTGCCATAGGTGCCCTCGACCGATGCCTCGAAATGGTCGGTCGGCTTCTTGGAGATCAGGCGGACGGCGCCGCCGATGGAGTTCTTGCCGAACAGCGTGCCCTGCGGACCGCGCAGGATCTCGACCCGCTCCAGATCGAGCAGGTCGAAGGACGTGCCGAACAGGGAGGCATGATAGACGTCATCGACATAGAAGCCGACCGCCGGCTCCAGCGCGAAGTTGAAATCGGTCTGGCCGATGCCGCGGATATAGGCCTGGGTCGACTTGCCATAGCCCGAGCTGCCGAGCCGCAGGGTGACGCTCGGCGCGGCCTTGCCCACATCGGCGATGTTGCTGAAGCTGCGCTCGGCGAGCTGGTCCCCGGACATCGCGGTGATCGCCAGCGGCGTATCCTGCAGGTTGGTGGAGCGGAACTGCGCCGTGACGATGATGTCGTCGACGCCGCCCTGATCGTCGTTCGCCGCCGGCTCGCCCTGCGCGGATGCGGTGCCCGCCATCAGGCCGAGCGCCAGCACGGAGGCGCTCCCCAATGCGCAACGCCTCAAAAACCCGTGAAATTCCATGTCAGCTCCTCTCACTGAAATACGCAGCGCCGGCTGGTGCCGACTGCCTTTTGTGATCGTTCATGTATGGAATACACGTATAATGTAAAAAAATGCAAGATCGATTGCAAACTTTACATAATCGATCCGCTCTGCTTCAATCATCGCCAGCGCTCCCGCCCTCGAGGCAGCGACGCACATGAATGAAACAGGAGAGCCATGCCTCATGGGCACCCAAGCGATCGACCATCTCGACCCATCCATGCGCACGCGGCAGACCCGTTCATGAGCGGCGGTTTCGACGATATCGACCTGCGCGACAGGCTGCGCATCGCCGATCGCATGGCGCATTATTCCTGGGCGCTCGATTCGGGCGATCTGCCGGCCTATCTCGATTGCTTCACGCAGGACGGCATCCTGCGGCATCCCTTGCGGGACGGCAGCCCGGGCGTCTTCGCGGGGCGGGACGGCATCGCGTCCTTCATCGGCAAGGGCATGAGCGCGGCGGCGCGCGCGGCGCAGAGCTACGGCCACCAGCACCAGTTCAACGCCCCGCGCCTGAGCCGGGAAGGCGCGGATATCCGCGTCGATGCCTATTGCATGATCTTCCGCCATGAGTTCCACCGCCAATATTGGCCGCGCAGCCCCTCCTGGCGGATGGGCACCTGGCACGCCCTGTTCCGCCTTGCCGACGGCGAATGGCGCATCGCCGACCTGGACGTGCGCATGTGGACCGACACCGCCCTGGGCGCCGGCACCGCATTGGCGGACCGGGGACCGGGAATGCCCGGCACGCGCGACTGAAAAACATACATGGGAGGGGCGAGGCGATGAAGAGCGGCAAGGACAAGGACGGGCAGGACCAGCGCTATCCGGTCTGGATGATGGTCATCCTGATGCTGGTGGCGCTCTCCAGCTTCATCGATCGCGTGATCGTCGCCACGCTCGGCCCGGCGATCAAGGCCGATCTGGGCATCAGCGACACGCAGTTCGGCCTGCTCACCGGCCTCGCCTTCGCCTTGCTCTACACCTCCGCCGGCATCCCGGTCGCGCGGCTGGCGGATCGCTACAACCGCGTATGGCTGCTCGGCATCGCCACGACGATCTGGTCGGTCATGACCATGCTGAGCGCCTATGCGGCCAACTTCACCCAGCTGCTGCTGCTGCGCCTTGGCGTGGGCGTCGGCGAATCCGCCGCCAATCCCTGCACCATCTCCATGGTGTCGGACCGTTTCCCCCGCCACAAGCGCGCCTCCGCGCTCGCCGTGGTCGCGCTCGGCGCATCGGCCGGGTCGCTCGTCGGCGGCTTTGGCGGCGGCTGGCTGGGCGAGCATGTCGGCTGGCGGCACGCCTTCCTCATCGTGGGCGCGCCCGGCCTGATCCTGACCGCGCTCATCCTGCTCACGCTCAAGGAACAGCCGCGCGGCCGGTTCGACGATCCGGCGCGCTCGGTGGGTGAGACCCCGAGCTTCGTGGCCATGCTGCGCACCTTGCGGACCAAGCCGGCCTTTCTCAACATGGCCTTTGCGTGCGGCCTCACCAGCTTCGTCAATTTCGGCATCCTGCTGTTCCTGCCCATCTACTTCGGCAGGGCCTATGAGCTGAGCATGACGCAGGCCGGGCTGCTGTTCGGCGTCACCACCGCCGTTTCCAACGGCATCGGCACGCTGCTCGGCGGGTTCGGCGCGGACTGGGCCGGCAGGCGGGACGAGCGCTGGTATGCCTGGCTGCCGGCGATCACGCTCACCGTCGCCGCGCCGCTCTATATGCTGGGCCTCTCCCTGCCGAGCTGGCAGGCCGCGCTGCCCGTGGTCATCCTCGCCGCGACGCTGGCCTTCACATTCTACGCGCCGACCTTCGGGGCGGTGCAGAATATGGTCGAGCCACGGATGCGCGCCTCCGCATCGGCCATCATCATCTTCTTCCAGAATCTGGTGGGGATGGGGCTCGGGCCGCTGTTCGTCGGCTTCCTCAGCGATACGCTGGCGACCCGCCTGTTCGCGGGCGACGACTATGCCGGGCAATGCGCGGGCAGCGCCGCCCGGACGGTCGACGCATGCGTCTCGGCCGGCTCGCTCGGCATCCGCTATGCCATGATCGCCTGCGCGCTGGTCGCCCTGTGGGCGGCGCTGCATTATTGGCTGGCCTCCCGCACAGTGCGGCGCGACATGGCCTGAGCGCGCGCCGGTCCGCCTACAGCCGGATGGCGATGGACTTGAGCTCCATATGGGCGAGGATGCCCTCGCGGCCATTCTCGCGTCCCCAGCCCGATTGCTTGAAGCCGCCGAACGGCAGGGCATGGTCCATCCCCGCGCCGTTCACGCGGATGGTGCCGGCCTCGATCCGGCGCGCCAGCCGGTGCGCCCGGGATATGTCGCGCGTCCAGATATTGGCGGCGAGGCCGTAGCGCGTGTCGTTGGCCCGCGCGGCGAGCGTGTCGAGATCATCCGCGTCGTCGAACCGCATGACGGTGAGGGCCGGCCCGAAAATCTCCTCGCGAAAGACGCTCATATGCGGCTGCGCGCCGGCAAGCACGGTCGGCCGGACGAAATGGCCGGGGCCGTCCGGCGCGCCGCCGCCCGCCATCGCCGTGCAGCCATCGGCGGCGGCTTCAGCCAGAAAGGCCTCGAACCGGCGCTTCTGGGCGGCCGAAACGAGCGGGCCGAGCTGCGTGTGCGCGGCCGTGCCGGGGCCGATCGCCAGCGCCTGCGCATGAGCGGCGACGGCCTCCACCACCTGGTCGAACACGCCGGCATGGACATAGAGGCGCGAGCCGGCCACGCAGACCTGCCCGGAATTGAGGAAAATGCCGTTCGCCGCCCCGCGCGCGGCGGCATCCAGGTCCGCATCCGGGAAGATGAACACCGGCGACTTGCCGCCCAGCTCCAGCGTCACGCGCTTGAGCGTGGGCAGCGCGGCGGCGGCGATGGCCTGGCCGGTGGCGGTCGAGCCGGTGAAGCTGATCTTGGCGACCATGGGATGCGCCGCCAGCGCCGCGCCCGCTTCCGCGCCGAACCCGGTCACGATATTCACCACGCCGCGCGGGAACCCGGCCTCCACCACCAGCTCGCCCAGCCAGAGCGCCGTCAGCGACGTCAGCTCGGCCGGCTTGAGCACCAGCGTGCAGCCCGCCGCGATCGCCGGGCCGATCTTGTTGGCGGCCATGGTGAGCGGCAGGTTCCAGGGAATGATCGCGCCCACCACGCCGAGCGGCTCATGGACGGTATAGGCATGATGGTCGGGCGCCGAGAGCGTCGGCGTCTCGCCGGAAATCCTGCCGCACCAGCCGGCATTGTAGCGCAGGCCCGAGACAGCGCCCGAGACGCTGAACCGGGCCAGCGCCAGCGGCATGCCGTTGTCGAGGCTCTCGAGCAGGGCAAGCGGCGCGCTGTCCCGCTCGATCAGGTCCGCCAGCCGCCACAGCAGCCGCATGCGCTCGCCCGGCGCCATGTCGCGCCATGCGCTGCTGCGGAAGGCGCGGTCCGCCGCCCGCACGGCATCGTCCATGTCCGCCGCCGTCCCGGCCGCGATCCGCCCGATGGCCTGCTCGCTCGCCGGATCTTCCGAGGCGATCTCGCCGCCGCCGGCGGGCGCGCGCCATTCGCCATCGATCAGCAATCGATGCGACCGCGCGAGGAAGCGCTGCACGCGCTCGGACACCGCGTCCCCATCGCTCATGTGCTGCGCCGCTCTACCAGCGAGAAACCCACATCCAGCCGCTCCGCCCTGGATCGGTCGCGCCGGTCATTGCCCAGCGCCTCCAGCATCAGCGCGGCGGCCTTGCGGCCGATCACTTCGCCGTCGATGCGCACCGTGGTCAGCGCCGGCTCCAGTTCGCGGGCGAAATCGAAGTCGCCAAAGCCCATCACGGCGACATCTTCCGGTACCCTGATGCCGCGCACGCCTGCCTCGATGAGCACGCCTTGCGCCAGCCAGTCGGAGGAGCAGACGATGACGTCCGGCTTCTCCGCCATCTCCCAGATGCGCGCCAGGCTGCGGCGCCCTTCGCCCACCGTGCCGGGCAGGCCATGGTCGATATTGGCGGGCTCGGGCATGCCCGCTTCCATGAGCACGCGCGATATGCCGTAGCGGCGCACATGGCCCCGGCTGCTGTCGGTCGAGAAGATGAGCGGCCGGCGATAGCCCTTGCGCAGCAGGAAATTGCCGATCGCCACGCCGATATCATGGTGCGAGATGCCCGCGACCATGTCGATCGGCGAGAGCGGCATTTCCCAGGTCTCGACGATCGGCAGGCAGGATTCCACCAGCAGGTCCCGCACGTCCGGCGAAATCGGCAGGCCGATCAGGATCAGGCCGCCCGGGCGCCGGCTCAGGATCTGCGTCACCACCTTCTCGCGCGTCGCATCCCGGCTGTAGATGCCGAGCAGCGACTGATAGCCGCCTTCGTCCAGCGCGGCGGAAGCGGCCCGCACCGTGCTGTCGAACAGCTCCAGCGGCGTCGGCGGCACCATGATGGCGACGAGGCGGCTGCGATTGGTGATGACCGCGCCGGTGGCGAGCGCGGGGATATAGCCCGTCGCCGCGATCGCCGCATGCACGCGGCCCAGCGTCTCCTTGTTGAGCAGGCCGGGGGTGTTGAGCGCGCGCGACACCGTGGCCGTCGAGACGCCCGCCGCCGCCGCGACATCGGCCAGTGTCGCCCCTGCGCGACGCCGTGTTTTATCCCCGCGCGTCACGGTTGCGTCATGTCCTTCCCGGTCCTCGACATCGATGTGATCGAAGGATCCAGCTTGTGCGATCGGGCCGGCTTACGCAATGGCCCACGACCAGAGCGTGCCATCCCGGCCCGCCGCCTGTCCGTCGCGCGCCACGCCCGCGACGCGCTGCCCCTGCATGATCGACCAGAGGCCGTGCGGCCATTGTCCGGCCGCCATGGCCAGCACCGCGCCATGGGCCGGCAGCCCGTCGACGACCGTGTGGACGGCCTGTCCACCGGTCGCGTCATGCCGCATCCTGAGCGCGAAGGCCTGCCGCTGCTCGGCCGCCAGGCTCGCGATCACCACCATGTCGGCATAGCTGGTGAGGCCGGACAGCCCGGCGAGCGGCGCATCACGCAGCGCGCCGTAGCGCAGGGATGCCACATCGCCTTCGGTCGCCACGATGGTCGCGCCGGCGCGCCGCGCGACGGCGGCGAAGGCCCGCCCGGCCGCGAAGCGCTCGTCGACGAGCACGAGGTCCGAACGCCGACGCGTGCCCGCCGCCAGCAGCGGTCCGCTCGCGCTCAGTCCCACGGCCGTCACGCAGCCGAGCTTGAGCAGGTCGCGCCGGTTCATGGCGCGGGCACCCGGCTCTTGTCGGCCGTGGCGAGATAGGCCGCGATCCGGTCGAGCTCCTCGTCCGTCACTTCCACCGGCGTGATGGTCGGCATGGAGTTGAGGCCATTGCGCGCCACCGCCTTCACATAGTCGGCCGGCAGGTCCGTGCGTTCCGCGAGCAGGCCATGGCCTTCGCCCAGCCGGCGCTCCAGCATCATCGTGCCGGTGCCGCCGGGCAGATGGCAATAGCCGCACCGCGCCTTGTAGAGCCCCTCGCCATCGGCCGGCCCGCGCCCGCCGGCGGAGCTGTGGTGGAGCGGTTGCGCGGGCTGGACCGGCTGGGCGGTCGCCAGGCCCACGAACCCGATGCCGGCGATGCATGCGACGGCGAGCGCGCCCTTGCCAAAACCGTTCACGCGCCTTCTCCCTTGCCGACCGGCTTGTATGCGGTGGGCCAGATGCCGTTCTTGCCCGGGGCGATGATGCCGTTGGGGTCGATCGCGTTCTTCACCGTCTCGTTGAACCGCGCCATCACGCCGCCATTGAAATCGAAGCTGGCCGCGACCGGGTCCATGAAATCCAGATGCGTGCGATATTCGCCATAGCCCGATGCCTTGGCGTCTACGATCAGCGTGTTGAACAGGTTGCGCGTGCGCGCCACCAGATCCGCATCGTCGCGATCATAGAGCAGGAGATTGACGTTGTTGATGTGGCGATGGCCCATCGTGAACGAGGTATAATAGTCCAGCCCGAACTCCTCGAAGCGCGTCTTCATCGCGCGGAACTGCTTGCGCGCCAGCGCGCCATCGGGCGGCATCACCGGCGAGAAGCCCATATGGCCGCCGCGCCCGCCGCGCCAGTTGACGATCTGCAGCGCGACCGCGCTCGGCCGGCCGGCGGCGGATTGCTCGATCGGCTCGCCCCGGTGCCATTCGACGAATTCGAGCGGCTTGCCCAGATGCGGCTCGATCGCCTTGCGGACGATCTGCTCCTTGGCCTTCACCACGCCTTCCTGCCCGAACAGGCTGAGCGAGAATTTCCACCAGCCGATGTCGTAATGCGCCATGATCTTCTGCGCGACCGCGTCCGGCAGCGCGCCGGGCCCGTCATACCAATCGCTCCGCTGGGAGAGGACGGCGGCATCGTGCAGATAGTTGCCGAACACGAAATTATGGTCGACGACATTGTTCAGCCGGAGTTGGTGCAGCTCGTCGATCGCCCATTCGATATCGTCCGCGTTCGGCAGCTCGACCTTGGCGCGCAGCGTCATCTCGGGCTCGGGCATGAGCCACAGGCCCATTTTCGTCACCACGCCGAAATTGGACTGGACCAGCGCCTGATCCCAGGACGGGCCGAAGCCATGCTGATAGGCCTGCCAGGATTTGCTGCCCGCCATCGCCCCCATGCCGGTGCGCATCAGTTCGCCCGATGGCAGCACCACCTCCATGCCGCAGATCTTGGAGGCATGGTCGCCATAGGGCGTGTAGCCAAGGCCCCGCTCCAGGGCATTGCCCATGACGCTGCCCCAGGCATTGCCGGGGATCGACATCCAGAGCGGAATCCGGTTTTCCTGCAGGAAATTATACAGATCGTAGAAGCCCACGCCGGGCTCGATCAGGCAGTGGCCGAACTTGGTATCGACATCCAGGATGCGGTTCATCCGGCCAAGGTCCAGCACCACCGTGCCGGGCATGACGGGAGAGGCCCAGCCATAGCCGAGATTCTTGCCCCGCGCCGTCGGCCAGAGCGGCACGCGATGCTCGTTGGCGAGGCGGATGATCGCCTGCACCTCCTCCACGCTGGCCGGCGCGACGGCGGCCGATGTGGCGTGGCCCAGCCCGTCGCCCAGCGCATAGGGATCGATATAGGTGCCGCGATCCTCCTCGCTCGAGCGCACCCATTGGGCGCCGACCGCGCCGGCAAAGGCGCTCAGGGCTCGGGCAAAGGCAGCGGGGGTCAAATTCGGCGGCGCCAGGTCTGACATTCATCTCTCCAACTCTATGCCGTCACGCTAGCGGGGCGCGCGCCCTTATGCAAGATTTTCATAAAATGGCGACAGAGATGGTCAGAAGGGAGCGAAGCGCCGTCTTAATTATGAAATTAATCTATATATTTCAGTTAATAAAGCGGATTTGAAAGTTTACATTTTCGCATCGGCCAATGCCATTCCCAGCGGGTCCGGGCGCAAAAAGATAAAGGCGGCGTCGCCTTCTCCGCGACACCGCCTGTTTCCCATGCCCGGCAATCGCGCCGCGCCTGCTCCATCAGCCCGGACGGGATCGCGCCTCCTCATAGACGCTGCGGTCGATCAGCGGCGCGAGTTGCGCGCGCGAGCGGGGCGGCCGGTTCTCCCGCCCGGCGAGCCAGATCTCTTCCTCCACGAGCGTGTCGAGCATGTCGTCGGCGAACGAGGCGACGAAGCCGTGATGCGGCCAGCATTGCCGGACCTCCTCGATCGTGTAGCCGCCCGATGCGGCGACCGCGGCCTGCCCCTCGGCGGGATCGCGGTTCATCGCCTCGTTCGCCTGGATGATCGCGCGCAGCAGCCGCACGATCTCGCCGCGCTTTTGCGGATCGGCCAGCGCGCCGGCCGTGGTGTTCACGTTGAACAGCTCCTGGTAGATGCCCTTGCCGCTGAATTCGATGGCGTCGCTGCCCAGCGCCCGCACCGCATTCTCGCTGAACGGTTCCCAGATCGCCACCGCATCCAGATCATGGTTCGCGATGCCCGTGACCATGTCCTGCAACGGCATGACCTGCCGCACATCCACGTCGGCGGGGGTCAACCCGGCATGATCGAGCATTTTCGCGAGGAAATAGTCGGCCGATGTGAACTGCAGCGTGGCGATGCGCTTGCCCTTGAGATCGGCCAGCGCCGTGATGCCGGCGGAGCGCCGCGCGACGATGCGATAATGGCCCTCCACCAGCGTCATGACGATCCGCACGTCCGGCCGCGCGACCGAATAGCGCAGCGCCTGCGTCTCGGCATTGGTCGCGACATCCGCGACATTCTCCGTCCCGACCAGGCTGGCGACGCCGCCCAGCTTCACGGCCGGGCCATCGGGATAGAGATTGCGCACCGCCAGCAGCACGGCCGCGATCTCCACCGTCATGGTGGCGCCATGGACGACCAGCGGCGCGGCGCCCGCCGGGCCGGCCAGCCCTGCCGCCGCCCTGCTCGTGCATCCCTGCAGCGGCAGGCCGATAGCGAGCAGCCCCGCCATCATGTCTCGTCGTGCGATGCTCATCATATCTCCTCGCTCTCCCTTGCGCCGGATCGGGCCGACTCCGCACATCCGGTCCGCCGGCGTCCCTCCCCCTTTTCAAAGGGGCGCCGGCGGATCGGCCGGCATGGCTAGAAGCGCAGCCGCATGCCCGCGCGCCAACGCATGCCGAACGTATCGAAGAACACCGGATTCGTCGGATAGGCAGTGGCCCCGGCCGACACGCCCCCCCCCGGTGCGATCGGCGGCTTCTTGTCGAACAGATTCTCGATCGCGCCGAACAGCTCGACATGCTCGTTCTCGCCCGCGCCCAGCGGGATCTGGTAGGACATGGCGATGTTGAAATAGGTCGCCGATTTCACCCGGTTGTTGGAGATGCTGTTGGCCAGCGTCGGGTCATAGCCTTCGTCCTGCGGGCCGATCCGCTCCATGTTGAGCACGCCCTTGCCGACGTGCCGCACGGTCAGCGTCGTGTTGAAGCGCTCGGTGCTGTAGGCGAACAGCGCATTCCACATCCATTTGGGCGTCGGATAGAAATCGCCGCCATCCACGACCGGGCCGGACTGGCCGGCATAGTCCAGCGCCGGCACGAACGGGTTCTGCTGCACCACGAAGTCATATTGATGGTTGAGCAGCAGGCGGACGTCGAAATTGCCGTTCATGGTGGCCGAGATGTCCGAGAGCGGCAGGCGCCAGGAGGCCTCGAAATCGAAGCCGCGTATCTCGATCAGGCCGACATTGGCCTGCCCGGCATTGACTCGCGTGATGTCCGTCGGCGAGGCGAAGGTGATCCGCTCGCACAGGATGTCATAGGTGACGCACAGGTCCGTCACGCGCTGGCCGTTCAGGTTGGTGATCGCGTCCTTGAGCTTGATCTGATACCAGTCCAGCGACATCGAGAAGCCGCGCAGGAAGGTCGGCGTGAACACCGCGCCGATCGTCGTCGTATCGGCCTTTTCGGGGCTCAGGCTGAAATTGCCGCCCGTATAGATTGGCGTCGCATCCACCTTGTTCGGGCCGGCGATGTTCGGATTGTTGACGCGGCCCTGCGCCGTGCCTTCCTCGGTCGGCGCGGTCTTCTGGAACAGCTCGCGGAAGCCGGCCGCGCGGATGTCCCGCGACTGGGTGGCGCGCAGGCGCAGCCCGCCGGCCACGTCATAGATGCCGCCCAGCTTCCAGCTCGTCGCCTCCAGCGACCTGGACTGGTCGGTGAGCGTGTCCGTGCTCCTGTTGCGGGTATAGCGGATCGCGCCGTTGAGCTCGAACAGGTCCCCGATGGCGGAATCGCGGAACACCGGCACATTGGTCTCGATGAAGCCCTCGACCACCCGGATCTTGCCGGCATAGTCGAGCCCGAAGGAGAAGGCATAGTCGCTGGGATCGATATCGCCATGCTGCACGTCGCCGCCCTCGTCGCGATAGTCGAGGCCGCCCGCCATGCCGATCGGCCCGGCGCCCCAGCCGTCGAACAGCGTGCCCTGGATGCTGCCGGAGAGGACATGCTGGTGATATTTGAAATCCTGCTTCACGGACTGCCAGGCGAATTCGACCGCCGCCGGGTCCATATTGCCCTGGCCGAACAGGTTGAGCGGCACGCAGCGGCTGTAGAGTTCCTGCAGCTTGGCCTGATAGGCGGGGGAATAGAGCGCCATCATCGCATCCGGGATCGGGCGGCAGATGATGCGTCCGGGATCATCGGGATCGCGCACCGCGTCGATCGCCATGGCGAGCGCATCATTGTTGCGTGAATAGCGGACGGACGATTTACGCGTATTTTCGCCATATTGATAATAGGCGTCCCAGGTCCAGTTGCCGAACAGCGCGCCCTTGAGGCCGAACACGCCGCGGAACACCTGGGAATCGACGGAGACGCGGTTGTCGAGATCGTCGTCGACATCCTTGCCCAGGCTGAACGCCGCGCCGTCCAGCAGATCGACCACGGACTGCGGCAGGAAGGCATTGTCCGGCTTGATCGCCATGGTGGAGCGCGTCGCGGCGGTGAGCGAGCGGCTGTTCGCCTTGCGCTCGCCATAGGTGAGCTCGGCAAAGGCGCGCAGCGTATCGGTCAGTTCATATTCGGCCGCCGCATAGGTGGTGAACCGCTCGACCGGCGTCTGGATATACTGGTCGCCATAGGCCGAGGCATTGTCGCCGCCCTGCGCGAGGCTGCCGACCTGCTTGGGGCCGAACAGCCCCGGATCGAAATCCATGATGCCGCGCCCGTCCGCCGTGAACACCTTGTCCACCGCCGCGAGCGACGGATTGATGTCCACGAAGCTGCCGCTGAACGCCGTGGTGCTGGTGCTGCCCGGCGTGACGAAATTGCGGATGGTGCCATAAGGCGAATTATAGACCAGCCCGCCGGCCGGGCCGACGATATAGTTGGGCAGGCCATAGCCCGAGGAACCCGGCACATTATAGCCGGAGATGTTCCCGGGGATGTTGAGCGTGCCCGGCTCGATGGCCGCCGCGTTGGTGAACACCGTCCAGCCTTCCGCGCACCATTCGCGCACATGGTAGCATTGGTCGATGCCGCGGTTGCGCTGATATTCGCCGCCGACCATGATGTGGCCGCGGCCGTCGCCGAATTTGAGCCCATAGGCCGCCGCGCCATGGACGGTCTTGCCGTCCGCCCGCGCGGTCTGGCCATAGTCGAGCTGGCCCTTGAAGCCTTCCAGCGCGTTATCGAGGATGATGTTGACCACGCCGGCCACCGCGTCCGATCCATAGGCCGCCGAGGCGCCGCCGGTGACGGTCTCCACCCGCCCGATCATGATCGAGGGAATGAGATTGAGGTCCACCTGCCCGCCGTCCGATGTCGGCACGAACCGGCGGCTGTTCACCAGCGTCAGCGTGCGCGTGCCGTAAGTCGGGTTGAGGCCGCGCAGATTGGCGAAGAAGGAGCCCGCATTGGCCGAGAGGCCGACGCCGGAATTCGCATCCGACTGCGCCGAGATGTTCTGCGGAATCAGGCGGACCACCTCGGTGGCGTTCACCTGCCCCAGATTCTCGATGAGGCCGGCATCCATGACGGTAACGGGCACGGGCGAATCGAATCCGTTGCGGATGATCCGCGAGCCGGTGACGATGATCGAGTCCCCCTCGGCGCCCGGCTGCTCCGGCGCCGCCTGCTGCGCGAGCGACAGCGCCGGAAAGGCGAAAGCCGCCGCCGCTGTGCCGCAGATGAGAATCGCGCGTTTCGTTGAACCCCTCATATCCACTCCCCTGTCCCGCCTGTTGCTTCATGCGGGTCCTGTGGGGTTAGATGCGCGGGGGCCGGGCGAACCGCCCGCACGGGGTCATCTTTTTGTCGCCGACAGTGGCATGGGCTCAGAACCGCACGCGCAGACCCGCGCGCCACCGGAAGCCGAACGTGTCGAAAAACACCGGATTGGTGGGATAGGCCGAGACCAGCACGGTCGTCGTCCCGCCCGGCGCGACCGGGGGCCTGGTGTCGAACAGATTCTCGATGGCGCCGAACAGTTCGACATGCTGCCCGCCATCGGGCGCGAGCGGGATGCGGTAGGAGAGAGCGAGATCGACATAGGTGCGCGCCGGCACGCGATTGATGCTGACGCTGTTCGGCAGGGCCGGATCATAGCCGGCATCGTCCGGGCCGATCCACTCGCGGTTGAGCACGCCCCGGCCGACATGGCGCACCGTCACCATGGCGTTGAACCGGCCGACATCATAGCCGACAAGGGCATTCCACATCCATTGCGGCGTCGGGTAGAAATCCCCGCCTTCCAATGTCGGGCCGGTCTGGCCGGCATAGTCGATCATGGGGACGGCAGGGTCCTGCCGGACCTGGAAATCATATTGATGGTTGAGCAGGACGCGCAGGTCCAGCGTGCCGCCGAGCGCGGGCAGCAGCCGCGCCATGGCGAGGCGCCAGGAGGCCTCGAAATCGAAGCCGCGTATCTCGATCCGCCCGACATTGGCATGGCCGGCATCGATGCGGACGATGTCGGTCGGCGCGGCGAAGCTGACCCGATCGCACAACAGGTCGTAGAGCACGCACAGGTCCGTCACCCGCTGGCCGTTGAGGATCGCGATCGCGTCCTTCAGGCGGATGCGATACCAGTCGAGCGACATCTGGAAGCCGGGGGCGAAGGCCGGCGAGACCACCGCGCCGATCGTCGTCGTGTCGGCCTTTTCCGGGCTGAGCGTGAAATTGCCGCCGGTGTAGATGGGCGTCGGGTCGGCCTTGTCGGGCCCCTGGATATTGGGATTGTCGACCCGGCCCTGCACGGTGCCTTCATCGGTCGGCGCGGTCTTCTGGAACAGCTCGCGAAAGCCGGCCGCGCGGATGTCCCGCGACTGGGTGGCGCGCAGGCGCAGGCCGCCGAACAGGTCGTAGATGGCGCCGAGCTTCCAGCTGATCGCGCTGACCGAGCGCGCGCGCTCCAGCAACATGTCGCGGCTCCGGTTGCGCGTGAGGCGCAGCGCCCCGTCGAGCTCCAGATAATCCCCCGCCGCACTGTCGCGCAGCAGCGGCACGCTGGTTTCGACGAAGCTCTCCAGCACGCCGATCCTGCCCGCATAATCGAGCCCGAACGCGCCCGAATAGGCATTGGGATTGACCCCGCCATGCGTGACGCGCCCCTGCTCCGCGCGATATTCGATACCCGCGGCCATGCCGACCGGCCCCGCGCCCCAGCCGTCCGAGAGTCTGCCCTGCACGCTCCCGGCGAGCACATGCTGGCGGTAGGTGAAGTCCTCCCCCACCGGATGCCATACGAAATCGATCGCCGCCGGGCTCATATTGCCGATGCCGAACAGGTTGAGCGGCACGCAGGCCGCATTGAGCGCCCGCAGCTCCGCCTGATAGGCCGGGGTGAACCGCGCCAGCGTCTCCTGCGCCAGCGGCCGGCAGATGATCCTGTCCGGATCGTCCGGGTCACGAACCGCATCGATCGCCATCACGAAGGAATCATTGTGGCGGGCATAGGGCACGCGGGACTGCCGCGCGCTGACGCCATATTGATAATAGGCGTCCCAGCTCCAGCCGCCGGGGAGCTGGCCGCGCAGGCCGACAAGGCCCCGGAAGACCTGGAGATCGACCCGGTGGACATTGGGCAGCTCGGCGTCGACATCCTTGCCCAGGCTGAACGCCGCGCCGCCCAGCAGCGCGGCCAGGGTGGGCGGCAGATAGGCATTGTCCGGCTTGATCGCCATGGTCGAGCGCGTGGCGGACACGGTCGAGGCGGCCGACGAGCGCCGGTCCGCATAGAGCAGCTCGGCGGAGAGGCCGAGCGCCTCGCCCAGGTCGAACGTCGCGGCGGCATAGGCCGTGTAGCGCTCCAGCGGCGTCTGCACGACCTGATCGGCATAGGCGGAGAGATTGTCCCCGCCCTGCGCCTGCCCGCCGACATGCCGGGGCCCGAACGCGCCCGGATCATAATCCACCACGGCGCGGCCGTCGGCGGTGAACCGCTTGTCGACCGCGGCGAGCGGCGGGTTGATGGCCGGATAGATGTTCGAGAAGCTGGTGGCGCTGCTGCCCGCCTCGCGCGTGAAGTTGCGGATGACGCCATAGGGCGACATGTAGATCGTGCCCGAGCGCGGGCCGATGATATAGTTGGGCTGGCCGTAGCCGAAGGAACCGGGGACGTCATAGCCCGAGACATTGCCCGGCGCGTTGAGCGTGCCGGGCTCGATGCCCGCCGCGTTCACGAACACGCCCCAGCTTTCCGCGCACCATGAACGGGTTCGCGCGCAATCGGAGATGCCGCGATTGCGCTGATACTCCCCGCCCAGGGTGAGGTGGCCGCGCCCCCCGGCGAAATCCGCGCCATAAGCGGCGGCGGCATGAAAGGACGCGCCGTCCCCGCGCCCCGTCTGGCCATGGTCCACCATCCCGCGAAAGCCCTGCAAGGCATCGTCGAGCATGATGTTGACCACGCCCGCCACCGCATCCGACCCATAGGCCGCCGAGGCGCCGCCGGTGACGGTCTCGACCCGGCGGATCAGGATGGAAGGGATGAGGTTGAGATCGACCTGCCCGCCGGTGGACGAGGGCACGAAGCGCCGGCTGTTGAGCAGCAGCAGCGTGCGGGTGCCGTAGGTCGGATTGAGCCCGCGCAGATTGGCATAGGCCGCGCCGATATCGACGGAGAAGCCATTGCCCGCCGTCGCATCCGATTGCGTGGCGATGGTCTGCGGGATGATGTGGACGAGGTCCGCGGCGTTGGTCTGGCCCAGATGCCGGATAAGCTCGCCCTCGATGACGGTGAGCGGCACGGGCGAGCGGTAGCCGTCCGTCTTCAGCCGCGTTCCGGTGACGACGATGTCATGCGCGGGGGCCTGCGCGGGCGCATCCGCTCGGGCGTCCGCGCCGCCCGCCGTCGTCGCCCGCCCGCCCCGGACCGCGCCGGCCGCCGCCGGACCGTCCGGCCGCGCGCCACGGACGGGCGATCCGGTGGCGATCCCGAGCGTGATCGTATCGTTGCCGACCGCGAGGATGCGGATATCGGTGCCCGCCAGCATGGCGTTGAGCGCGGCCCGGATCTGCAGCCGGCCCTTGACGGCCCGGGTGCGGATGTCGCGCAGCCGGCTGCCCGGCGCGACGATCTGGATGCCGGCCTGCTGCGCGAACTGCACCACGGCGCGGTTCGCCGGCTGGGCCGGAATATCGAAATCGCGTTCCTGCGCCAGTGCCGCCGCCGGCATGCAAGCAGCCGCCACGGCAGCGCCACAGACGAGGATGCCCCTCCCCGGCACGTCTTCCAGTCCTCCCCACATGCGCCCGCTTGTCCGCGCGGGCTGTCATTTCAATCCGGCAGCCGGTGCCGGCACGACGCCGCCCGATCAGCGTGCGATGATGATCTCGCCCGGGCCGGCCTGTACGCGCAGATCGAGGCCCAGGGCCACGGCGCGGGCAAAGCCCTCCGGATTGTTCGCGGCATAGCGGCCGGTGACGGTTTCCGCCCCGACCGCCGGATCGGCGATCACGATCCGCCGGTCGCTGTAGCGCGCGAACTGCGCCGCCGCCTGCGCGAGCGGCGTGTCCTCGAAGGAGAGCATGCCCTCCTGCCACGCCAGTTCGCGGCGCAGCGCATCGGCCATGACCGGCGCCGCGACGATGCTGCCGTCCGGCGCCATGACCGCCTGCATATTGACGTGCAGGCGGCGCGGCGGGCGGGCATCGCGCCGCACCTCCACATCGCCTTCGCACACGCTGAGCCGCAACGGCTGCGCATCGAGCCGGCACAGCGCGAACGTCGCATGCGCCGCGCGGACCAAGGTGTCGCCGGCCCGCACCATGACCGGGGCGTCGCCGGCGGACGCGATCTTGAACAGGGCCTCGCCCCGGTCGAGCCGCACGGTCGGCCCGGCCTGCTCATGGCTGACCAGGATACGGGAATCCGTGTTCAGCGTGACCGTGGCACCATCGGCCAGCGGCACCAGACGCGCCTCGCCCCGCGCGGTCTCATAGACCAGCGCCGATGCCTGCCGGCCGGGGAAGAAGAAAGCGACGGCCCCGGCCGCCGCCACGGCCGCGCCACCCATCAGCATGCGACGCCGGGTGACGCCGGCGACGGCGGGCATATCGGCATCGGGCGCCACCGGAGCGGCGGCCGCGCCGGACGGCAGGAAAGTCCCGGGCTCGAAGTCCGGGCCCAGCGCCTTGGCGCGCTTGACATGGACCAGCACCGCCTGCGCGCGGGCAAAGGCGCCCACGCGGCGCACATCGCCCTGCAGCCAGTCATCGAACGCCGCCTGATCCGCCGCGTCGAGAGCGCCGTCATCGATCCGCATCGCCCAATCCGCTGCGGCATCGTCAATCTCTGCGCTGGTCTCTCGGTTCGACATGACGCGGCTGGTCGTCCTTTGCGGGCCGATCGATAGATGCCCCGGAACCACCTGTTCCGCCCCGGCCCAGTTGCTGGATGAACGAGGCGAGACTTTTCGCAAGGGATTTCTGCACCGCATTGGGCGTCATGCCCAGCCGCACGCCGATCTCGCGGTGCGACAATTCATGGACCAGCCGCAGCACCATGGCGGTCCGGCTCATGCTGGACAGGCCGGCGATCATCGTCGCGAGCTGGTGGAGCTGCTGGCGATCGGCGGCCTGCACGTCCGGCCCCGGCGCGTCGCACGCCACGGCGAGCTGCTCCACCTGCGCCACCGCCTGGATCGACACGATCCGCGAGCGCCGCACATGCATGAGGATGATCGACCGCGCGATCTGGAAGAAATAGGCGCGCGGATTCCGGATGTCCCCGACATCGTCCAGCGTCGCCAGCCTGGCGTAGGTTTCCTGCACGATGTCATCGGCATCCAGATCCTCCGGCACGCGCCAGCGCCAGAGCTGCGCGCGCAAGGCCGGCTCATGGGGCAGGATATGCCGGCTCAGCCAGACGGCACGCCCATCGGGAATAGAGACTCTACCAGGCACGGCGCGCCTCCCTGCGAACATCCTCATCCATTCCGTCTCGTCCGATGCTCCCAGGCCGGAGCCGGTGCGCCAGAAATATAACATGATAAGTATATTTGCCTGCCGGACTTGTCAACGAAGCGCCCGTCCGGGAGCGCATGCCGGCGGAAAGGCCTCACGCCATGCGCGCGAGAATGTCCGCGATGTCGGCGAAGGCGAAGGCGACGGAACTGTCCGCCAGGCCATAGGGCAGGAACAGGGTCGGCCCCAGGCACAGGGCGCCGCAGGTATAGACCACATTGGGCACATAACCCTCGCGCTCATGGTCGGCGGCCGCCAGGAGCGGCTCGGGCGTCCGGGCCAGCACCTTGAGCGGATCATCCTTGTCCAGCAGGACCGCGCCGAGCGAATATTTGCGCATCGGCCCGACGCCATGGGTGAGGAGCAGCCATCCCTCGTCCAGCTCGATCGGCGGACCGCAATTGCCGATCTGGACGAATTCCCATGGATATTTCGGCTCCAGCAGCTGGGCGCCGCCGGACCATTCGGTCAGGTCGCGGGACTGGAGCAAATAGAGATTCTTGCCGTCCTGCCTGCCGATCATCCGATACCGGCCGCCGCATTGGCGCGGAAACAGCGCCATGCCCTTGTTGCCGGCCGCCGAGCCCTCCATCGGCATCAGCGCGAATCTGTGGAAATCATGCGTGCGCAGCAGCTCGGACCGGATCGCCCGGCCGCTATAGGCGGTATAGGTGCCGATCCATTCCCGCGTGCCATCCTCATGCACGAAAGGCGTGAGGCGCAGATCCTCCAGCCCGTTGGCCTGCGCCGGCGTGACCGGGAAGATGACGGTGCCGGGCAGCGTGCTGTCCCGATCCCGCTCGACGATCACCGTGCCGTCCGGATCGCCGGTGCTGGATTGGGCGATCGCCGCGGTCGCGACGCGCGGCTCGGGCGCCAGCTCGAAGCGGCCGTCCGCGCTCACCACGCCGTCGCGAAAGGCGATCGAGCTGATATGGCCTTCCCCCACCGCGCGCAGCGACATGATGAAGCGCATCGCGCCCGGATGCAGATTGGTCTGGTCGGGATGCGGCACGATCGACGGGTTCATGAGCGCCGCTGCCTGGAAGCTGTATTCATGGCAGAAATAGGCGCCGATGAGCTGGCGCCACGCATCGCCGATGCCCTGGGGATCGACATGAAGCTCGCCCGCGACCTGCTCGAAGCGCGTCTCGAACACCCGCCGGATCTGCCAGTGGCGCTGCTCGAAATCGTGGTAGATATGCTCCAGCGCCTGCGTGACGGCCGCCTCGTCCATCGCCAGAATGTCGCCCACCAGCTTCGCGCCGCGGCTGGAGGCATGGCCGGACGCCTGCCAGGACAAGTGAAAGGGCCGCACCACGACGCGGGACGGATCGGCGGTCAGACGCTGATCGAGGCGGCGGAATATCGGCAATGCTCTCCCGCTCGCGGCCGGTTCGATCATCTGGAGGCCTGTTTGTGGAGAAGCCATGCTATGCTCGTCAAGCGCCTGTCGCTCTATTGGACGACGGAAAGATACGGCATGTCCTCATATTGGGCGATGATCTGCGCCATGCCGTGCCGCGCCATCTGCAAGGCGAGGATGGATTCGGCGCCGAGGTTCAGATTGACCCCGTGCGCCGTCAGCCCGTCATAGCAGAGCGCGCCGTTGGCGGTGGTCAGCGGCGTGCCGAGATCGTTCTTGCCCCCGAACCAGGCGAAGGCCTTGCCGGCGATGCCCAGCCAGTCCGGATCGGCATCCACCCGCGCGGCGGAGAGGCATGCGTCGATCGTGGCTGTCGTCTCCAGCGGCTGCTGGTCGAACATCGCCGGCTGCGCGAACGGCCTGCCGAACCCCTCGGAGCCGACCGGCCGGAAATGGCCCTCGGGCGATTGCTGCTTGTCGAGCAGCCAGTGCAGGGTGGTGAGCCCCACATCGATCGCGGCCCGGTCCTCCAGCACGCGCCCGGCCTCGATCATGGCCTGCGGCAGGCGGGCATTGTCATAGGCCAGCACGCTCTCGAACCAGTGCCAGTCCGGGCGCTGCCCCTGGGCCAGCAGCCCGCCGAGGAAATCGGCCGAGGTGCGCAGCAACGCGCGGCACTGCCGGTGCCCGGGCTCCACATCCAGCACGGCGGCCATGCCGAGCATGGCGAAGGCGATGGCGCGCGGGGACCGCATCTCCTCGGCGAGCGGGAGCGCCTTGTTGAACAGGCCCGTGGCCCAGCGGCGCAGGAAGTCATGCGGCGCTGACCGCATGACATGGCCGAGCGTCCAGAGCGTCCGGCCGTTCGAATCCTCCGAGCCTTCCGTCTCCAGCCATTGCCGGTCATAGCCCATGAAATTGCGGAAGCGCCCGCTGTCCTCGTTCCAGCCATGCTCCACGAAGGCGGCATAGATGAGCGAGAGGCGCCGCCGCTCGGCCGGGTCGCCGGCGCGCGTCTCGCACAGCAGCTTGAGCGCGCGGGCATTGTCGTCGATGCAATAGCCGTGGCGCCGATCGGGAATGCCATGGAGGCTGTGCTGGACGATGCCGACATCGTCGGTCATCTCGGCAATGCCGCCGAGCTGGACGAGGCGCGCCTCCGCGCCGGTCCCCTCGGCTTTCAACGTCACCGGATTGTCGGCCGCCGCCTCGAAAAATATATCCATGACGTTCCTCGCATTCTCCTGCCAGATTGTCGATCGCGCCATCCGCCAGATCCTGCGCGCTTGGGTAGCGAGCCGGTCCGGATCGTCGAGCAGCTCGCCGAGCGCCGCCGAAATCCCCTCGGCATCGCCAAAGGGCACGAGCCTTCCGATCCCGTCCGCCAGCGCCTCTTCGGCGTGGATATAGGGCGTCGAGACGACCGGCCGCCCCATGGCCAGCGCATAGGCCAGCGTGCCGGACGTCACCTGTTCGCGGCCCAGATAGGGGGTGAGGTAGATGTCCGCCGCCTGGAGACGGTCGAGCAGGTCGCCATCCCCGAGAAAGGCGTCGATGAAGCGGACATGATCCTGCATGCCGAGCTGCGCGGCGAGCGCCTGCAGGCTCTCCCGATAGGTCTCGCCCTGGTCGCGGATGAGCGCGGGGTGCGTCGCGCCGACCACCTGATACAGCAGGTCCGGGTGGCGCGCGACCACGCGCGGCATGGCGCGGATCGCGGTCTCGATGCCCTTGCCCGGCGAGAGCAGGCCGAAGGTCAGCACCACCGGGCCGCCACCCAGCCCGAGCTTGCGCTTCATGATGGCGGGATCGATCAGCGCGCGGTCCGGCGCGCCGTGCGGGATGACGGCGATGCGCGCCGGGTTCACCCCATGGACCTCCACGAGCAGCCGCGCGGCCGCCTGCGCCATCACGATCAGCCGGTCCGCCGCGCCGACGAGCACCTGCATGACGCGCTGCTGGTCGGGGCTGGGCTGCGCCAGCACCGTGTGCAGCGTGACGACGAGCGGGATGTCGAGATGACGCAGCAGCGCCAGCAGATGATCGCCCGCCGGCCCGCCGAAAATGCCGAACTCATGATGGACCCAGAGCATCTGCGCGCCCGAGCGCCGGATCATCGCGGCCGCCCGGACATAAGCCGAGACGTCGTCCGCCGGGATCGCCATGGCGACATCGGCGCCATAGGTCACGCCATGGCCGTCATCCATGGCATAATGGTCGATCCGCTTGCGCGGGAAATGCGCGCGCAGGGCCGCGACGCTATGGCTGGTATAGGTGGCGAGGCCGCATTGGCGCGGCAGGGCATTGCCGAGCACGGCAATATGGGAAAGCGATTGGTCGATAGGCCGAAGGAACATTCTGGGTCCTTGTCAGCCCCCCGTAGATGTGGATGAGTCGATGTGGATGATCTGCTCTGGGTCAAAGCATGGGACGGGGAGTCCGTTCCCGCCGATCTCGCCGGTTCGTCGCAAATGCGCGCGCAAGCGGCGTCGAGCGCTCCGGGCCTGCGGCCGCGGCCCTCAGCACAGGCCGAAGCGCGCCTTGGGGATATGGGTGATGCGGCAGGCCAGGTCCGCCTCGCCGGACGCCACGACATAATGATCGCCGCCGTCCGCCAGCCCGGTCGTGAACACCACGTCGAAGACATACATCTGCGCATGATAGGGCGCGGTGAGGTCCGCATTGGCCTCCAGCAGCGGCTCATGCCCGGTTTGCAGGACGATACTCGGATCGTCGCGATCGAGGATGGACCAGTAGGTCCGGTAGATGCCCACGGTCTCCTGCGGCTCCACGCCGTGCCAGAGCGTCAGCCAGCCCCGCGCGGTGAGGATCGGCGGGGCGCCGCCGCCCATCCGCGCCGTCGCGAACGTCGCCGCATGGGCGCGGATGCCCGGCCGGATGCAGGGCTTCCAGTGACGCGCATCGGGCGAGCTGGCGAGCTGGATCGCGGGGCCGGCGCGCCATTCGCTGCCCGGCGGATAGGCGAAATAGAGGTCGCCCAGCGGCCGCGTCTGCGCCCAATATCGGCCGTCGATCAGCCCCTCGAAGATCAGCATGTCCTTGTTCTGGTGATCGAGCACGATGTCCGCGAAGGTCCAGTCGAGGCCATTGTCCGATATATAGAGCGTCGTCGAATGCCGCTCGGGACTGACCGAGCAGGTCGTCATCAGCCACTGCGCGCCGACCTTGCTGATCCGGGCATCCTCGACGCCATAGCATTGGTAGCTGCCGCGCGGCGCGATCGCCCGGTCATAATGCACGGCTTCCACCCGCAACCCATCGGGGCTGAGCTCGACGGGCAGCAGCCAGGAGAGGGACGTGAGCGCCATGATCGTCCAGCCGCCGCCCAGGATCATGAACTTGCGCGGATCGGTGGTGTCGACACCGTCCAGCGGCCAGCCGTCCAGCACATAGCGCCCGCCCGCATCGGCCGCCTCCTCCCATCTGATCGCATGGACCCGCCCGTCGGCCACCGGATGCCGCAGCGCCTCGGCGACGCGCACCATCATCAGCAGATTGCCGTTCGCCAGCCGGGTCAGGCCGGGATTGAAGGCGCCGAGCACATAGGTCTGTGCCGCGATCCGCCCCGCCAGCGGCGAGCGCGCGAGATCGACGTCCCGCGGCCCGAAGACGAGCCGGTCCGTCGCGAAAACCGTCATGACCGCCTGCGCCGGGGCTCCACCCGCATCAGCGACACGGCCGTGCGCCGGGGCTGGCTGAGCATGAACTGCGTGGCGGTCGCGATGTCCTCCGCGCGGAGCATCCGGTCCTCATCGATGAGCGCCCGCTGCGCCTCGGGCGGATAGTCGGGATATTGGAAATCGGTGCCGGTGAAGCCCGGCTCGATCAGGCCGACCTTGATGTCCCGCTCCGCGACCTCCTGCCGCAGCGCGTGCGCGAAACCCTCGATGCCGGCCTTGGCCGCGATATAGATGGAGGAGCCGGGCGATTGCGAGACGGCCGACATCGATCCGATCAGGACGATGTCGCCGCCCGCCTTCATCCGCTCCAGCGCCGCCCGCGTCGCGTGCAGGCAGGCGGTGAAGTCCACGGCGATCTGATAGTCGAGATCCGCCTCGCCCGTGTCCGCCAATGCGTCGGCGGGGATGGCGGCGTTGATGATGGCGATGTCGAACCCGTCCAGCCAGGCATCGGCCGCCGCGAAGAAGCGGGCGACCTCGTCGCGTCGGGCCAGGTCCACATTGATGCCCTCGCCTTCGCCCGCCGCGCGGATGCGGACGAGCGCGTCGGCGAGATGCGCGGGCGTGCGTCCGCAGATGAAGACCCGCACGCCCTGCGAGGCCAGCCCTATGGCGATGGCGCGCCCGATGCCGGTGGTCCCGCCGGTGACGATGGCCTTGCGCCCGCGCAGGCCGGGCATGTCCATATGGGTGTCCGCCATGGTGCTGGCCGGACGGTCGGCGCGGTCGGGCATTGCAGGCTCCTCGCAGCCCCCGTGCGGAAAGCCGCGACGGCGCGTTCGGTTCCCCGTCCTGGCATGGCCATGGACGAAGATCGCCGGCTCATCCGCCACGAAAAATGGGCGCTGGCGGCGCTCCGCAGGCCAATGAATGCGATAATCCGCATTCCGCCCTTGCCCGCGCCGGTCCAATGCAATCATAAAGGATTGAAACGTCTTAAGCACATCCGAGCAGAAAGGATAACGTATCCGCCCATGACGGACGCGAGATTGCTATTGATTATTCTCGCCCTCCCCTTCCTGGGCAGTCTGGGTGCGGCGTTCCTGCCCACGCGGGGGCGCAATGCGGCGGCGGCGCTGGCGGGCACGGTCACGCTGGCGAGCATGCTGCCGCTCATGGCCTTCTATCCGGCGCTGGCGGATGGCGGGACGGTACGCCTCGCGATCCCGTGGCTGCCCTCGCTCGGGCTCGATCTGACGCTGCGGCTCAGCGGCTTCTCCTGGCTCTTCTCCATGCTCATCCTCGGCATCGGCGTGCTGGTGGTGCTCTATGCGCGCTATTACATGTCCTCCGAGGACCCGATCCCGCGCTTCTTCGCCTTCCTGCTGGCGTTCATGGCGTCCATGCTCGGCATGGTGCTCTCGGGCAATCTCATCCAGATCGCCTTCTTCTGGGAGATGACCAGCCTCTTCTCCTTCCTGCTGATCGGCTATTGGCACCATAATCAGAGCGCCCGCGACGGCGCGCGCATGGCGCTCATCGTTACCGCGTTCGGCGGCGTCTGCCTGCTCGTCGGCTTCCTGCTGCTCGGCCATATCGTGGACAGCTACGATCTGGACGCCGTGCTGGCGCAGGGCGACCTGATCCGCGGGCATGATCTCTACCTGCCCGCGCTCATCCTCATCCTCATCGGCGCCTTCACCAAGAGCGCGCAGTTCCCGTTCCACTTCTGGCTGCCACACGCCATGGCCGCGCCCACGCCGGTCTCCGCCTATCTTCACTCGGCGACGATGGTGAAGGCGGGCGTGTTCGTGCTCATCCTGCTCTGGCCGGTGCTGGCGGGCACGCAGAGCTGGTATCTGATCGTCACCACCACCGGCCTCGCCACGCTGCTGGTCGGCGCATGGGCGGCGATCTTCCAGAACGACCTGAAAGGCCTGCTCGCCTATTCCACGATCAGCCATCTGGGCCTCATCACCCTGCTGCTCGGGCTGGGCAGCCCGCTGGCGGCGGTGGCCGCGATCTTCCACACGATCAACCACGCCACCTTCAAGGCCTCGCTGTTCATGGCCGCCGGCATCATCGACCATGAGACCGGCACGCGCGACCTGCGCAAGCTGAGCGGCCTGGCCCGCTTCATGCCGATCACCGCCACGCTGGCGATGGTCGCGGCCGCCGCCATGGCCGGCGTGCCGCTGCTCAACGGCTTCCTCTCCAAGGAGATGTTCCTGGCCGAGGCGCTGGCCGCGCACAGCGGCACGGTGCTGGACCGCATCCTGCCCGTGCTGGCGACGCTGGCGAGCATGTTCAGCGTGCTCTACTCGGTCCGCTTCATCCACCAGACCTTCCTGGGGCCCGCACCCGTCGATCTGCCTCACCAGCCGCAGGAGGCGCCGCACTGGATGCGCTTCCCGATCGAGATACTGGTGCTGCTCTGCCTCCTCGTCGGCATCATCCCGGCGCTCACCATCGGCCCGTTCCTGGCCACGGCGGTGCGCTCCGTGCTGGGCGACCAGACGCCGGCCTACAGCCTCGCCATCTGGCACGGGTTCAACCTGCCGCTGGTGATGAGCGCCATCGCGCTGGTCGGCGGGACGTGCCTCTATTTCCTGTTCGGCGCGCGCCTCAACGATTTCCCGCAATCGCCCATCATCGGCCATTTCAAGGGCCGGCGGACCTTCGAGACGGTGCTGGCGGCGCTGATCGACGGCGCGCGCGCGCTGCACCGGCGGCTCGGCAGCCGGCGCCTGCAGGTGCAGTTGCGCCTGCTCGTCGCCACTGCCTTCATCGCCGCCATCCTGCCGTTCCTGGCGCTCGGCTATGCGCCGGGACCGCGCCCCGGCACGCTGGTCGATCCCGGTTTCGCCGTGCTCTGGCTCATCGGCGGCGCCAGCGCCGTCTGCGCCGCCTGGCAGGCCAAATATCACCGCCTCGCCGCGCTCGTGCTGATCGGCGTGTGCGGCCTCGTCACCTGCATCAGCTTCGTCTGGCTCTCCGCGCCGGACCTCGGCCTCACCCAGCTGCTCGTCGAGATCGTCACGCTCGTGCTGCTGCTGCTCGGCCTGCGCTGGCTGCCGCAGCGGCGCCCCCGCCAGCGCCAGGACCCGACCGTGCCGCTCTCCGTCTATGTCCGGCGCGGCTCGGACCTGTTGATCGCGCTGCTCGGCGGCCTCGGCATGGCCGCGATCGCCTATGCCATGATGACCCGCGACGCGCCGGCCGGCATCTCGCATTATTTCATGGAGCAGGCCTATCCGGGCGGCGGCGGGACGAATGTCGTCAACGTCATCCTCGTCGATTTCCGCGCCTTCGACACCTATGGCGAGATCACCGTGCTCTCCATCGTCGCGCTGACCGTGTTCTCGCTGCTGCGGCGCTTCCGCCCCGCGGCCGAGAGCATCGAGATCCCCGAGCAGCAGCGGCGGCAGAACGCGTTCGACGATGATCGTGAAGGCCGCACGCGCGGCGACACGGTCCGCCATTATCTGCTCATCCCGCGCGTGCTCATGGAATGGTTCTTCCCGGTGATATCGACCTGCGCCCTCTATCTCCTCGTGCGTGGCCACGATCTGCCCGGCGGCGGCTTCGCGGCGGGCGTGACCGCCTCGATCGCGATCATCATCCTCTACATGGCGAGCGGCACCCGCTCGGTGGAAATGCGCCTGACGATCCGGCCGGTGCGCTGGATCAGCGCGGGCCTGCTCCTGGCGACCCTCACGGGCTCGGCCGCGCTGCTCTTCGGCTATCCCTTCCTGTCAAGCGAATTCGGCTATCTCAAGCTGCCGATCATCGGCGCCGTCCCCATGGCGAGTGCCTTCCTGTTCGACATCGGGGTGTTCGCCGTGGTCGTCGGCACCACCGCGCTCATGCTCATCGCGCTGGCCCACCAGTCGATCCGCTCGCCCCGGACGCCAAAATCGCCCGGCGGCGGGGAGGAGGCAGGCTGATGGAAATCGTGCTCGCCATCGCCATCGGCGCGCTCACGGCCTCCGGCCTGTGGCTGCTGTTCCGCCCGCGCACCTTCCAGGTCGTGCTCGGCCTGTCGCTGCTGTCCTATGCGGTCAATCTCTTCATCATCGCCGCTGGCCGGCTGCGCACGGACGCGCCGCCGATCGTGGGCAGGGACGGCCCCGTCGACCCCGGCCTCTATGCCGATCCGGTGCCGCAGGCGCTGGTCCTCACCGCCATCGTCATCTCCTTCGCGACGACGGCGCTGCTGCTGGTCGTCCTGCTCGCCTCGCGCGGCCTGACCGGCACCGACCATGTCGATGGCACGGAGGAGGATCTGTGAGCGGCTGGATGCAGCATCTGACGGTCGCGCCGATCGTCCTTCCGCTCGCGGTCAGCGCACTGCTGCTCGCCTTCGACGAGCGCCGCCGCGCCCTCAAGCGCGTGCTCAGCCTCGCCACGGTCGGCGCGCTGATCGGCATCGCCCTCACGCTGCTCTGGCAGGTCTCCGGGGCGGCCGGCTCCGGTCAGGCCGCCGGGCCGCACGTCTATCTGCTCGGCAACTGGCCGGCGCCGTTCGGCATCGTGCTGGTCGCCGATCATCTCTCGGTGCTGATGCTGCTGCTCGCCAGCCTGCTCGGCTTCACCGCCCTCTTCTACGCCATGGCGCGCTGGGACCGGGCGGGGCCGCGCTTCCATGTGCTGTTCCTGCTGCTCCTCGCCGGCCTCAACGGCGCTTTCCTCACCGGCGACATCTTCAACCTGTTCGTGTTCTTCGAGGTGCTGCTGGCGGCCTCCTACGGCCTCGTCCTGCACGGCGCGGGCATGGAGCGGACCAGCGCGAGCCTGCACTATATCACCATCAACATCGTCACATCGCTGCTGTTCCTGATCGGCGTGGCGATGATCTATGCCGCCACCGGCACGCTCAACATGGCGGACCTGGCCGAGCGCATCCCGCTCGTGCAGGCCGGCGACCTCGCCCTGCTGGAGAGCGGCGCGGCGATCCTGGGCACGGCGTTCCTCGTCAAATCGGGCATCTGGCCGCTCAGCTTCTGGCTCTCGCGCACCTATGCGGCGGCCGTGCCCCCGGTCGCCGCGCTGTTCGCGGTGATGACCAAGGTGGGCATCTACATCATCCTGCGCCTCTCCTGGCTGCTGTTCGGCGATACCTCGGGCGGCGCGGCGGGCTTTGCGGACAACTGGCTGATCGGCGCCGGCTTCGCGACCATGTTGTTCGGCACGATCGGCATCCTCTCGGCGCGGACGCTCACCCGGGTCGCGGGCCATTATGTCCTCGTCTCCTCCGGCACGCTGCTCGCCGCGATCGGCATCGGCGGGCAGGCGCTCACGGCGGCGCTGCTGTTCTATCTGGTCAGCTCCACCCTGGCGGTGGGGGCGCTCTACCTCATCATCGAGCCGGTCGAGCGCAACACGGACGAGGATGACATGATCGCCGGCATCGCCGAGCCCGTGTTCGACGATGAATATACCGGCGCGCTGGAGGAAGGCGAGGAGGACGAGATCGGCATCGTCATTCCCGGCACCATCGCGGTGCTGGGCGGCGGTTTCATCTTCTGCACCCTGCTGCTCTCCGGCCTGCCGCCGCTCTCCGGCTTCATCGCCAAGTTCGCGCTTATCGACGCGCTGTTCCGGCACGGGGCCGTCACGCCGACGATCTGGGTGCTGATCGCCCTCATCATCTGCTCGGGCCTGGCCACGCTGATCGGCCTGACCCGCGCCGGCATCGACCTGCTATGGACCCCCGCCGAGGATTCGCCGGCCCGGCTCAGCGTCATCGAGGTCGCGCCGATCGGGCTGCTGCTCGCCACCTGTCTCACCCTGATGATCGGCGCCGGCCCCATCTTCTCCTACATGGAGGCCACGGCGGGCGCGATCGCCGACCGCGCGGCCTATGTCGATGCGGTGCGCCACGCGCCGCGCGCCGGGGAGGTGCAGCCATGATCCGCCGCCTCGTGCCCTTCCCCCTGCTCGCGCTGTTCCTGTTCGTCATGTGGGTGCTGCTGACCGGCTTCTCGCCCGGGCATGTCCTGCTGGGCGCTGCGGTTGCGCTCGGCGTCTCGCGGGTGATGCTGACGCTCAAGCCGGAAGCGCCGCGCATCCGGTTCGGCATGGCCATGCCCAGGCTGGCGGGCATCGTGCTCGCCGACATCGTGCGGTCGAACATCGCCGTCGCCAGGATCGTGCTGCTGCGCCGGACCGCGCGGCATTCCGGCTTCATCGAACTGCCCACGGACCTGCGCAGCCCCTATGCGCTGGCGGCCCTCGCCGTCATCATCACCGCCACGCCCGGCACATTGTGGCTGCAGCACGATGCCCAGCGCCACATCGTGCTCATCCATGTGCTCGACCTGGTCGACGAGGCGGAATGGATCGCGCTGATCAAGAATCGCTATGAACGGCTGTTGATGGACATCTTCATATGAGCATCCTCATCCTCGCCCTCGCCATCACCATGGCGCAGATCCTGCTCGCGCTGGCGATGGGCTGCGCCGCCTTCCGCATCCTGCGCGGCCCGCGCGCGCAGGACCGGGTGCTGGCCATGGACGGGCTCTATGTCGCCGGCATGCTGCTGCTGCTGACCTACGGGATACAGACCGGCCGCACGCTCTTCTTCGAGAGCGCGCTGGTCATCGGCCTGCTCGGCTTCGCCAGCACGGTGGCGCTGGCCAAGTTCCTCATGCGCGGGGAGGTCATCGAATGATCCAGGCGCCGGACCTGCCGCTCTGGGCCGCGATCATCGTGGGCCTGCTCGTGCTCCTGGGCGCCGCGATCACGCTGATCGGCATGATCGGTCTGCTCAGGCTCGGCAATTTCTACGAGCGCATCCATCCGCCCACATTGGGCACGACGCTGGGCATGGCCTGCATCCTGGCCGCCTCGATGATCTCCTTCTCGGTGCTCCATTCCCGGCCGATGGTCCATGAAATCCTCATCGCCACATTCGTGATGCTGACGACGCCCATCACGCTGATGCTGCTCGCCCGCGCAGCCCTCTACCGGGACCGCAGCGAAGGATCGAAGATCGTCCCCCCCGATCTCACCGCGCCCCCCGCCGGCGACGAGCAGAACCGGACATAGCGGCGTCTGGATGCTTGCAAACCGTCCGCCCTCGATAATGCGGTTTCATGGATGGAGCGGTATGAGGTGAGGCCGCGCAGGCCATGCGCGGGCGGGCACGGACCCGCGCAAGAACCGGAAGCCCGCTTAGCTCTGCGATGAATTCGGATTTGGCCGGAACGGTCTAAGCAAGAACTCTCTATCCAAACCGGCATAACCGATGCCGAGTTCGGCCATCATTGCTTCAATCAGATGCAACAAATCTTCATTGTCGTGCCCCCCTTGTGCCTGTATCCGCTCTTCAAACCTTCCAAGGGCGCCCATTACCGGGGAACTCTCATTAAAAGTCACGGCAATTTCGTTTAAGGCCGTTGTCCATTCTTTGTTGGGCGGCATGGCTCTATATCCAACAACCCGACGCAACAGGTCTAACTTTCTATCACGGTCGGCCGCTACTGTTTGCAGGGATGCAGCTAGTCGTTCCGCACTTAACGGAACTCGGAACGCCGCCGCGATAGCGGCCACCGCGCTTGCTATTGCGGCCACCACCGACCAATCAATGTTGCACATTCCCCCCTCCAAAACTCCATATTAGCAACCTCCTAAGCCGAATGTGTTTCGGAGTGCAGCCGAGCGGCTCGATGCGGCGCGGTATGAATCCCCGCGTAACTCACCATCAACGCGGCCAATTCGGCAAAAATTCGCCCCTGCTCCAGTGCCCCACCGCGCCCGAACGCGGGCACTCCACGGCCATTGTCCAGTCCGATGGCCCGCCGTCCAAGCGCATGGACATTATCGCGCTCGCTCCCCCTGCAAACACCCTGCAAACAGGGTTCGGACACCCTGCGAACAGCCTGCAATCACCCCTGCAATCATCTGCGAACACCCCTGCAAACATATGTGCTGCAACCGCCCCCATACCCCCTAGGGGCGATAGCACGCCCCCTTGGGAGGGCGGCCACGCCAACATTGAAGGCGATAGCGGATGATATTTCCGCCGATGAACCCGCAAAAATGACGACAAACGGCCAATACCCGGAAACCATCCAGTTATTCCCCCCTTAGTTACCCCCTTAAGCCGGAAAGAACCCGCCAAATGACCCGACGCAAAACCCGAAACCGACAATCCGCCGCTCCGGCCACCAGCCAGCCCCGGCAAAGTGTGGGCAAGGCAAAGGCCATCACCAAGTTCAACGAGCTTCAAACCGAGTTCGCCTCGCACCTGTCCGATAGTTCCAGCGAACATAAACAGGGTGCGTTCGCCCAAGCCTTCCTGTTCCTGTTGCGGGATTGCTATGCAGGTTGCGTCCTGTTTGACGCGGAAGAGTTGGGCATAGTTCTCAACCTACTTTTCCGTTCTGCCCGTATTCAGGCCAGTTGGAAGGACATTGGCCACCTTGAGCATGACCTAGACGAACTCATGCCCGAAATGCGCGGGCTTGTTGTCCGACTCATCGCTTTCAAAGCGACTATCCGGGATCAACCGGCTTGGCAGCATTTTGAGGAACTGTTGCCCGATAGGTTCCTGTTCGCGGTGTTTGAGGCGTTCAACGGGGACAGGCCGGTTCCGCCGCTGTTCAAAAGCGCGACCTCACATAAGGGGCACCGGAATACCAATTTCGCCGGAGTGCTGTTCGCGCCGGGAGGTCAACATGGTTGATCGCCGGTATCGGGATAGTGGTTGGGGCCAGCCGCCTGCCGCTCGATTGCCCGCCACGGCCGCGCCGTCGCCCTCGGAAGGCGGTGAGGTGCCCGCAAGCCCTCCAATCGCGCCCAACGGCCCGGAAATCGACCCGGCGGGGCAATCGTGTGCCGCACCTCCCCCGGCAACAATCACCCAGGACGGTTGGGGCCGCCCTCCCGCAACCGCGAACTCGCCAACCAAGCGAGCCGCATGGTCGAAATCTAACGAGTTTCCGAGGCCAACCGCCGTGGCCCCCTTCCGAAATGCCATAGTCACGGCGGCACCTACCCCCGGCCGGTCAAAAGGGCCGACCAGCCGGGGGGCTTTTCAGAATGTGGGGAGGTCTTATGCCCTTTGGCCGGTTTGATACCGATGTTCCGTTGCCGGTCTTGCGCCGGACCCTATACCCGCTGGACGAGGCCGCGATTGCCCATGCCGAACGCCGGGTTGCCGAGGGCATGACCGATTATAGCGCGATTATGGATGCTATAGTGGTTGTGAACCCGTCACCGAACCAGCGGGTTGAAGCCACCTATGCCCGGTTGAGTAGCCGGTTCCGCCGCAAACATGGGCCGCGAAAAGACCGGGAGCACGCCTAGTGCCAAGCGAGGCTTTGCCGGATTGCCGTTCCCCGGATATAGCGGGGTTCATGCCGATCAGAGAACAAAGCTTACAAATAGCCGAGTATTGGGACTTAGTGCCCGCCATTGTCGGGGGTGTCATTGGTGCGTTGGCGGGTGGCATACCGGCTTGGTTGTTAGCGAGGCGCGGATCAATTGAGACGCTTAAGCGGGACCGGGAACAACGGGTTGAGCGCCAGAAAGCACTAGGCCGCGTTGACAAAAGATTGCATCCATAGTCTTGCTGCGGCGAGATTGAGGAAGCTCTCGAACGACAGGACGGTCTTGTCATAGCGCGTGGCGATGCGGCGCTGTTGCTTCAACTTGCCGAACA